>Ga0315334_10000528_pt1 | contig 23255 bp, 15 predicted proteins | sample M150034915metaG_FD_205555 | JGI IMG/M metagenome (GOLD analysis project Ga0315334, IMG submission 205555) | Ammonia-oxidizing marine archaeal communities from Monterey Bay, California, United States - M1 500m 34915 | ecosystem: Environmental > Aquatic > Marine > Intertidal zone | place: USA... | reverse complement strand
GGCAACAATACCGGTGGCAACAATACCGGTGGCAACAATACCGGTGGCAACAATACTGGCGGCAACAATACAAATGGTTCTCTAATGATGTCGGGACCGCAAGGATGGGAAGTGCGATTTTTAGATGACACAATGGATCTAATGACTCCGGGAGAGCAAAGAAATGCTATATTGCGGATTTCCATTCCGGCTAATGAAAATCCAGGATATTACGGATTTGACTTATTTGCTGCAAGTGCATTGGGTAACTTCTCGGTCAACTCTACATTAGTGGTCAATGTTACAGCAGTACATGATTTAAGATTCAGTTATATCCCATCTGGAGTAATACTGCTACCAGGTGAAAACTCCACTGTGAATGTAAACATAACCAGTTTATCGACCGCAGATGGAAACTGGACTTGGGAAATCTCAGTGATTACGGATCAAAGCCAAACAGGTGGTCTTGTGCAGGCTAATTGTCAAGCGGTTTTACCTAATTATTCGACATTTATCACCGCTGATGGCACCGTCTCTATCGGCGTAAATATTTCCACCTATGCCAATACTCATGCAGGTGATTCGTGTATATTTGCTCTAACTGGCATATTAGATTCGGACACTTCTATTACTGAAAGTGTAGAGTTTACATTGGTCGTTGGCCAGCAATGGAATCTTTCAATGGTCCTTCCTACTTCGATTAAGTTAGACGTAGGTGAATCTGAATCATTCAATGTAGCGATTAGTAATGATGGATCTGAAGAAGATACTATTTCGTTGATCGGCATCGACAAAGAAGGCATAACTTTCACTAATCCCTCCCCGGTGACTCTTGACCGTGGTGTATCACAATATGTTGTGATGGGAGTTCAAATCGATTCATCATTAGTTGGCAATATAACACTAGATTTCACAATGTCTTCAACCAATAGTGGAGTAGGAAGTGTAAATCAAAGTGGATTATTTGAAGTTAAGGCCTTCTCTGAATTATCCATGGAAGGCCCCGCAGATAATCGAATTGTAGTCGTCCCAGGACAGAATTCATCGATTACTCTCAACATATCTAATGGTGGAACTCGAAACCTAGACCTTTCAGCAAGTATTTCTGGATTACCTAGTGGAATTAGCGTTTCTAGTGGTCTCGAAAGCATATCTTTGGGTGCAGGCAATTCGACTGATGTTGAATTAGAACTTGTCGCTTCAGCCGGAATTCTGCCATCTAGTGCAACGTTTATCATTACATTTGATGGTGGGTGGACTACAACAGAACTTACAATCGATTTGCAAATTGCAGACCGCCATGAAGTAATGATAGATACCAACCAAGACCGAATTATCGCATCGCCACTTGATGGCGCAAACCTAACCATCATGATTACCAATCTAGGTACTTCAACTGAAACTTTCGTGGCTAATATCAACAATTCACAAGTTAGTGATTGGTTTACGGTTAGTGTAGACACATTATCTGTTAATTTAGCAGCGGGCCAATCTGGTTCGATTACAATATCCGCCAGAGAGATTGCAGGTGGCGCACCTGCATCTGGAAATGAACTTGTCATCACAGTAACCAGCACCGATGATTCGACTGTTATGGATATGCTAGTAATCGACATCGTTCCACAAATCGCTGATGGATTGATTACTGTGATGAGTGACGACGACAAAGCAGCACCTGGCGGAGTGATTTACGGTAATGTAATTATCACGAATTTAGGTACTGCAACCGATTCAATGCTAATCAATACTGTAGAAATGGATTGTAATCTAGATGGGGAGATGTTAGAATTAGCACCTAGTATGTCATCTAACCCAATTCCATGGTCGTGCATAATCAATGAAAATGAACACGCTGGAGTGAAAGTCTTGACGTTTAGATTGACCTCTACAGCGCGCTCTGACATGGTATTAACCACAAGTGAAGCGTATACTGTCGAGCCAAGTTGGTCTGATGAAGTAATATCATTTACCTTTGAACAGAACGACCTTGTATTTGATGAAAGTATCGAACAACAAACTATTTCGTTAACAATTTGTAATGAAGCTAATACCTATGTCGAAGGGAATTTGGAACTAATTGGAAAGAATGAACCTCAGATGGATGGCATATTCTATCGGTCCGGTGAAACCGGAATGAATTCGACATACAGTTTGTCTAGCAATGGATGCCAAGATTTCCGACTTATGCTAACACCCCTGTACATGGATGGATTCGAGGCAGTGCTGGTGATTCACTCGGTTAGCCAAGTCGAAGGACAAACTGTTAGAGATGAATCTGAAGACTTACGAGCAAGTGTCGCTGGACCTCATATGCCGCCCGATGGGTTGAATCTAGGACTTCTTGAACTCGATAACAAAAACTCATTGATACTATTAGCCACTGGCTGGATTATGTCACTCCTGCTTCTAGCATATATCAGACTATTCAGAAAAACTACGATCCTTGAAGAGGAAGAAGAAGAAGAAATTCCACTTGGTCCAAATGAAGTACGCATAGATGAATATAACAAAGTTACATGTTGTTCATGTGAAGCGCGATTGGGAGTACCAGAAGACAGTGAGCCGCCTTTCAGATTCACCTGCCCTAAATGTGACACAAGAATTCGCGTAGTCGAGTAATCACCTTTTCTGAGCAAATAGAAGGAAGGCTGTATGGCCGAATGGACCGTTTACAGGCCTCATTCCACCTTTCGAAGCGGTACCCCATTCTCGTTCCATCAACTCACCCGCCCATTCGACGATGAGTCCTGATTCTTCACACGATTTCCAGCATTTTTCTAATTGTGAAGTCGTAGGGGCATAGCAAGCAATCCTACCCCCAAATGCAAGTTTAGGTGCGCACGCAATAATTGCAGGAGAATGCACTGGCATATCGAGAATTATGGCATCAAATTTTAGGTCAGGAACTACGTCTTCTACCATACCTTCTAAATGAGTATGTTTTGGAAATTCTGAAAAACATTCGCGTGCTCGATCTAAATTCAACAATCCGACTTCAGCATGTTCAGTTCTTGGTTCTGCAGTAACTAGATGTCCCGAATTTCCAAGGACTTTGGCAAGGTGCAAAGATAACCCTCCCGACCCCAACCCCGCCTCTAGTACAATATCTCCTGAACCAATCCCTAATCGGGTGATAAATGACCCTGCATCTTTAGCAGAAATTGTCTGAGCACGCCTAGCCATTCCCGCTATTAATTCAGGCAATCTAGTAGGCATTCTGGTCAGATATTTTTGACCAACTAGTACTTCTTCACCGACATCGGTATTGCTTAGCAGTGCAACGGTATTAAGCACGCCTAAACCTTTGTGTTTAATGACTTCATCTTTTAGTTCCACAATATGAATCCGCCCTTCGTTTTCCATCAGGGCTGCATACTCTGCCATGCATCTGCGAGGGGAATGGTGCCAAGAACGATTCGCATGAAATGTGTGAATCCCCCCTAAGGGGGGAAAGAACCCCAACAGCGTATGTTCAAATACCTGTATGTTAAGGCGAAGGCATGAAGACCGCACGTATGTATGCATTTTCAATAGTCGCACTGATGCTTTTGAGCATTACTGCTTCATTTGGTGGATTGATCGCAGAGAACGAAAATACAGCCACTGAATTGGCAGATGAACCCGTAGAAATGGAGGCTACGAGCCCTGGATATCCAGTGTTTGCAGAATACATGGGCGCCTATTGGTGTGGCCCTTGTGTAACAGCATCAGGTAACCTGCATTCACTTTCGGGAAGCAATGGTGATGATTTCACTTATATTTCATTCTGGGAATCAGCCGCAACAGGATGGCCAGCAGATGGCCCAATCAATCGTCGTTCGCATATTACGAACGCACCAGGTTACACTGGAGGAATCCCCGTCGTGGTCTTAGGGGATGCCGACCAAGGAACCTACTACACCGTTGGAGGACAATCCTATGACAGTTATTACCAGAATGGTGGAGACACACAAGATGGTACTGATTACTCATTGACTGTGATTCAATCTGAGAATGGCAATGTCATGGACATTGATATCACCGCTGCTTATACAGGCGCCGGTTCAAAAACTGTTTACATCTATGCAGCAGTAACTGAAGAAGTCTCACCTGAATCTTATTCTGCTGGTTCAAACCCTCACCATGTATGGCAGAAGTGGCTACTCAATGGAGCAGGTAATGGATTTGAATCTGTTACACTCACCGCAGGAACTTCGGTAACAAAATCCTGGTCAGTACCAATTAATACTGTACGTCCAGCTAATGGAGCAACTGCTGCTGATAACTTCCTCACTGTTTCAGCGCTAATCGATGGAGACCATTCCGCTCACCGCAATGTTGTGTCCGCTGCTGATTCAAACATGGCACCAACAATTGATTTGGGAGTCAAGACATTTACTCTAGAAAATCCAAGTGCCCCGAATGGCGGCTACATCAACGGCGACCTTCTAAATCTTGAAGCGACAATTGTCAACAATGGAGTAGACGCATATTCCAATGGCGGAGATGTTCGTTTCTACTACAAGATTGGAAACACCAAGAATTACGTCGGAACTACTCATGCTCTTTCCACCTTCGCAAATAATGGAGATACACAATTCTACTCTGGTCAAATCGATACCACTAGTTTGCCTGAAAATGCATATCAGACCTCATTTGGCGCTGAAATTTCAAATCTCGTTGCAGACAAATCAGGAAGCAACAATGATGGCGTAGAAATTGTACCTCACGACTTGGTGCCAGTGGCACGCAAGGCTCAGGTAATCGGGTCCAATGAAATCGACAGGGGAAATAATTTCCTTGTCGAAGCTAAGACTACTTTCAATGACGGAGTTGATATTAACACCACATACTTCACCTTTGATGTTGAGGTTTCACCCGCTGGAATGGATCAATGGATGAGTGGAGATTTGATTGTTAACGACGGGGTCGTTTACCAAGAAGGTACTTCCAATGAACATCGCCAATATCTGGTAAAGCCAGACATGGATATGGGAGCAGGGTTCTATGACATCCGTGCTCGTTCAATAGATTCACGTATGCAAACCAGTGATTGGCAAATAACCGAAGATGCATTCGAACTGAAGAATGCTCTACCAACAATCACTTCTGAACCAGTCCCTACAGTTAAGGTTCAGACTTCAACTAAAGTTTCAATTATCAGCAATATAAATGATGCTGAAACAGATTTACAGGACCTTGTCATAACAAGTGATAGTCCTAACTTCATTGCATGGCACTCTGTCACCGAAGAAATCGAAGTTTACTTTGATAGTATTCGATATATCAACGGACAAGCTACAGCCTCTGGTATTGAAGTCGCTGTTGATGACGGTACTGAAACAGCCTACGGAACTTTACTTTTCAATGTCATAGAAAACGGGCAGCCTCGCTGGGCCGGTGTTGAAAAGCAGTATGTAGACGAAGATTCGGCTTCATCAATGAGTCTATTGTCTTACGTAACCGATTCAGATGCCAATGGAAACGCTGTATCTTCTGAAGATTTGGTACTAGCAATTATCGATAATACCAATCCTGAATTGCTTGAAATCGAACTAAGAGAATTCACATTAAACTATGCCACTATGGATGGAGACATTAATGGAGAGACTACTATCACAGTACGTGCTAGTGACGGCGAGCAGTATTCTGATCAATTGATTACAATTGCAATTACTCCAATCAATGACGCACCTCGACTCGACTTATCTGAATTTGACGGACTACGACTAAAGGCAGGGACACAGAAAACCATCTTCCTTAATGAAATTCTAACTGATATTGATGGCGACGTCAATCAAGTAACTGTCACAGCAAGTAACCCGATACCTGGTGCTGCACGTGTCAACTTCCTTGACAACACCCTAACATTGATTTGGGATACTGAAGGAATGCAGACCGTTACTATACAAGTAGAAGACCGTTATGATTCTAACATCTACACTCTTGTTGTGGACGTATATGACAGCATGCCACTGTTAGTAGGAGAGGGCCCTGATGCTGATGTTCGCATGATTGCAACCAATGTCTATATCGGTGAAGTTCCAGAAGTTACAATGTTCCTGAACAAAGACGATGTTACCATTACATCCCTAACATCCACATGGCAATTATGCAATGCATTGACTGGAGTTTGTTCTCTCAATGTAATACACGAGCATGACATCACCGCTAAGAGCCTTGGATGGACTTTCGACCCACTGAATGGACAAAAAGATGATGGTGGACTTCGATTGAAGGATTACATTACTGTCGCTAAGATTACTGCAATCGCTTCAAACGGTGAGAAGTTTGAGTTCAAGGGTACCAACTTGAAGTGGACCGCAGAAGAGACTGCACCAGGCCCTGAAACTATGTCGGAAGATGAAGTCAAGGAACTAATTGTTGAACTCGATGAGGCGATAGATACCAAGAAAACTGAAATCGAAGGTATGGAGAAAGGTTCTTCAGAATATGAGGAAGCAAATACCGAACTTGATCAATTAGAAACTGAGCGTACAGAAGCATGTGAATACACAACCTGCGAATCGATGAAATCTGGCGGAACAACTGTAGATAAAGAATCCGGGCTTAACATGACGATTGTTGCAATTGCAATGGCAGTGATTATCTTCGCACTATTAGGTGGATTATTATTCATGCGCCGAGACAACGATGGAACACTGGAAAAGTCGGTGGACTGGGCTAATGAACTTCCTGCAAATGATGCTGTTGCAAATTCAATGTATGGCGGCGCACAAGAGATATTCCAACAACCAGTTGCGGCTCCTGCCCCTGAGGTTGCACAAGTAGCTCAGAGTGCACTCCCACTACCACCAGGTGGACTTCCAGTGGGATGGACAATGGAGCAGTGGGCATATTACGGACACCAATACCAACAGTAATTGGTGCATTTCAACGTTTGATGCACATATGGCGTATGCCAAACGGCTAAAACGGACTAGGTAAGAGGAATTGATGTGGCAGAAGAGAAAGTAGTTGATACACCAGACTCTGATGAGGAGGAAATGGTGACCATTTGGAGCCCTGAAGCGGGTGACAATATTGAGGTCAATTCTACTCCAGTTGATGAATGGGTTCGAAGTGTTGATTTCAAAACTACTGAAGAAGTCCCAATTCCCGAAAGATTGGTAGACCAAGTAATTGGCCAAGATGCGGGTTCTATCGTTATTCGAAAGGCTGCCGAACAAAGGCGCCACATGATGATGATTGGAGACCCAGGAACTGGTAAATCGATGCTTGCTAGGTCGATGACTGAATTGCTGCCTGAAGATAAACTCGAAGATATTCTTTGTTATCCCAATGAGGATGATGAAAACGAACCTAGAGTTCGTACAGTTCCAGCTGGAAGAGGCGATAGAATTGTCAAGAGCCAAAAAGAGGCTATTAAAATTCAAAGAGAAAAGAGTCAGAAAATGTTGATGATCGGATTTGTCGCCATCGCATTCCTATTAGCAGTCGTTGCAATTCAAAGTGGAGATATCTTGACATTGTTATTTGGGATGCTTCTTTTGATGTTTGGATATATGTTCCTACGTTCTAGAATGGGCGGAGCAGATGAAGGAAGAATCCCCAAGGTTCTAGTAAAGCACCAAGGGCAAGATTCACCTCCATTCATCGATGCTACTGCAACCCTATCCGGGAGTTTACTTGGAGATGTAAGGCACGACCCCTTCCAAAGCGGAGGAATGGAAACACCGGCTCATGAAAGGGTCGAGCCAGGTGCAATTCATCGTGCGCATGGAGGGGTTTTGTATATTGACGAAATCAATTTACTAAGACTCGAAGAACAGCAGGCCCTTCTGACTGCAATGCAAGAGCGAGCATTCCCCATCTCAGGTAGGTCTGAGCGTTCTAGTGGAGCATTGACAAAGACTGAAGCAGTTCCATGCGATTTCATTCTAATCGCTGCAGGAAATTTAGATGCTATCCAAGGAATGCATCCTGCTTTGAGAAGTCGTATCAGAGGATATGGATACGAGGTATACGTTAATTCAGATATGCCAGACACTACTGCTAATCGACGACGTCTGATTCGATTCGTCGCTCAAGAAGTTCGAAGAGACATAGGCACGTCTAGAGAGATTCCCCACTTCGATAGATCTGGTGTTTCTGTAATTCTCAGAGAAGCTCAACGCCGTGCTGGACGAAGAGGAAAATTATCCCTCAGGCTACGTGAACTTGGAGGCCTAGTAAGAATCGCTGGAGATTTAGCATGTGAAGAAGGTGCTGAGTTAACAACATCTCGTCATGTATTAGCAGCACGCAATATTGCTAAGCCACTTGAACAACAAGTCGCTGATCGAATGATTGAGAGACGTCAAGAATACTCTCTTGTCGTTAACTCCGGCAATCGTATTGGCCGTGTAAATGGATTAGCGGTCCTAGGAGCCGATTCCGGTCTTTCTGATTACAGTGGAATAATGCTGCCTGTTGAAGCACTGGTAACCCCATCTCAATCTAGTGGAGGAAAGGTGTTTGCGACTGGTGGTCTTTCAGATTTGGCCAACGAGAGTGTAACCAATGTAAGTGCGGTCATAAAGAAACTCACAGGCAAGAATGTGTCGGATTACGACATTCATATTCAATTCGTTGATACCCACGGAGTCGATGGCGATTCGGCTTCTATCACTATTGCGACTGCAATTATATCGGCATTAGAGGATATTCCGATTCGTCAAGACCTTGCCATGACTGGAAGTCTTTCAGTTAGAGGAGAGGTACTACCTATTGGTGGAGTTACTGCTAAGATTGAATCTGCTGCTAAATCGGGAATCAAAACAGTAATTATTCCTCGTGCTAATCTACAGGACGTATTGCTAGACAAGCAATATGAGGGTATCGAAGTTATTGCAGTAGATACTTTGGATGAAGTAATGGAACATGCATTGGTAGTTGGCGATAAGAAGACTAGTTTGGTTGAGCGCCTATCTGCAGTTATTGACCGCCTTACCCCCGAAGTGTCCCCCAATAGCCAACTCTCCTGATAGGAAGTATTGCTATGACTGAGAAAGATAATGCAGGGTCGGCCTTGCCTATTCTTTTCCTTGTTGTCATGATTGACATGATTGGGTTTGGAATTGTCATTCCATTCCTCACATATTTCATAGAAGACCTTGCTTCAATCGAAGGCGTGATGGAAATTGGCCTTTGGGTCGGCCTGATGATGGTGAGTTACTCGGCTGCCCAATTCTTGTTTTCCCCGTTATGGGGTTCGCTATCCGATCGCCTTGGAAGAAAACCAATCATACTCACTGGCCTGGTTGGCAATACAGTATTCTTCGCAGTCTTTGGAATTTCCACTAGTCTTGTAATGGCACTAATCGCAAGATTCTGTGCTGGTGCTTTCAATGCCAATATCGCAGTAGCTAAGGCATATATTGGAGATATTTCAGATAGCACAAATCTTGCAAAACGTATGGGACTAATTGGCGCATCATTTGGAGTAGGATTTACTGTTGGCCCATTTATCGGAGGGGAGTTCTCCAGTCCTGCTGAAAAGTGGAGTTGGTTCACAGGAACTATTTTCGACACCCACCCATATCTTCTTCCATGTTTGATTGCATCTCTATTGTCCACCATATCGTTTGCATTTGCAATATGGAAATTACCAGAAAGTCACAAATCTACCAGCAATGAAAATATTAGTCTAAATCCTATAACGCATGTTTCTAACATGATTAAAGATATCAGACAGGTAATTCAAATGCCACAATTGGGTAGATTGGTAATGATTTCTGTTATGTTCATGTATGGATTCACAATAATGCACGCCGTGTTTGTATTATTTACAGAGTATGACCTCGGATTCAATGAATCTCAAAATGGGCGTATCTTTGCAATAATTGGCATTAATGGATTAATCATCCAAGGCTGGTTGATTGGGCCATTAACCAAAAAATATGGGTCGGGTAATTTGATGAAAACCGGTACAATCGTTTGTGGTTTAGGGCTCACACTAATACCATATGTCTCACATGAATATATTTGGCTGACGATGGGCGCTGTTGTCATGCTATTATCGACTGGGAATGCTCTTTTTCAGCCATCGTTCTCTGCAATACTTGCCCAAAGAACAAGGGAAGAAGGCCAAGAGATGGGAGTGGTCATGGGCTCCCAAGAGTCCGCATCAGCATTCGCTAGAATCATAGGACCTCTTACCGGTGGATTGGTATGGGATTATACTGTTTTGAAAACTGGAATGTTATCGATAGCCACCGCATTTCATTTATGTGGAATCATGATGATAATAGCATACTTGTTACAAATTCGAGTTAAGTCGCATCGAAATGAATCCGAGTGAACATATCAAGTACGCGTTTCGTGTGTGAGGTCATATGGGGGACCAAGTCCAGTTGGGAAGTAGCCCTACTTTCCATAGAAGAATCGCAACATTCTCACATGCTGCGATAATATTGACAGTATTTTGTTTAGCCATGATACATCTTGAATCGGTATTAAAACCATTTTTCATTGCTTTAGGCATTTATTTTGTTCTAAAGCCAGGTGCTGATTGGCTTTCGAAGAATAATTTTCCAGTGTTACTATCTTACCTAACAATGCTGTTACTGTTTATTCTAATCATAACTTCCGCTGCGTTCTTCGCCTGGTCACAAGCTCAAGGCCTAATCGAAGATGAAGAACGTCAAGAAGATTACAATGAAAAATTGGACCAGAAGTGGAAGAAACTGAAGAATGTACCAATTATCGGGCCTGCAATAAAGGAGGCTGTAAAGGGAGATGGAGGTTCATTAGGAGCCGATTTACAAAATATAGGAATCGGGTCCGGAGGTTCTGCTACCGACTTTATCGCTTCGGCATTAAGTGAAGTCGGTTCTGTAATAACAACAGGTGTCACAGTTCTATTCTTCCTGATTTTCATAATATTTGAGGCTCATCTTTTGCCTGGAAGAATAGAAAGAGCCTGGCCGGGAAGTTCTACAGAAAGGGTAGAAGTTATTCAAAGTCAAATTGAAGAAGGCATCAATACTTACATCATTGTGAAAACAGGATGCGGACTAGGTAGTGCATTAATTGCGGCAATAATACTGTTCATATTCGGCATAGACTTGTGGTTTGTATGGGCTGTGATGACATTTATTTTGAATTATGTCCCTTACATCGGGTCCCTAATTGCAACTATTCCCCCCCTTATTTTGGGACTAATTATCCTTAAACCGGCAGCCCTACTAGCCCTAACACTACTATTGTTGCTAAATCAGCAGGTTTGGGGCAACTATATTGAAACAAAGTGGGCAGGAAGGGCACTTGATTTATCTCCTGTGGTCTTGTTATTGATCACTGCATTCTCGTTCTGGCTTTGGGGCATTATAGGAATGATTCTAGCAGTACCGCTCTTTGTCATTGTCAAGATTGCACTTGAGAATATCGAAGAAACTCGTCCTTTGGCAATCATGCTTTCAGAGCGAGCCCCGACCTTAGAAGAGGCATGGCAAGATGCCCTAAAGGATGGGGTTCTGTCAACTGGTGAATCCCATAAATTATCCAAATTGCAGGAAACGTTAGGTGTTTCAGACCAAGAAGTGATTAGGATAGCAGGTAGGTCTGCTGCTATAACAATTCTAAAGCGTGGTAGAGCAAGAGTTGGTGAAATCGAATTTGTAATGAGTTCCGCGAATGAAACCCCTCTGCACTCAGACTTGGCACGAGATTTGAAACCGGGCAAGATTTCGAAGAATATTCGCACTTATCTTGACGATTTAGTGGATACACTTACTTCTGAATCAGAAGAAGAGTAATCAAAGAGTTTCACGAAGTAATTTCTCCAATTCAGTATTGATCATTAGAATCAGAGTTCCGAATTCTGGTGGAATGTTTGGATCTTCATACAACTCTTCGAGTTTTGCTTGTGTAATAGCAATGCGTACATCCATGTCCTTCGCTTTATTCAATAGCCACTGCTCACAAGCATCCTTTGCTCCCTTGCGGATATTACGAGGTACTTTGGGGTCATCAATTTGATTGATTACTGTGGCGATTTGGCCCAACTTAGTATCTATGTCGGACATGGGCTACACCTGCACAAAGACTCGTGCTATCGGTGCTCAAGAGTGTCGGCTTTAAGGTGATTGCCGCAATCCGTCGCACATGGATTCAACTGAAGTAATATCTTGGACTCGTTTTCTGGTCTTATTCACTGCACTTGGAATCGCCGCTTGGCTCGACCATAAGGAAAGACGAGTTCCCAATGAGTTTTGGATAACTTGGGCGAAGCCAGCAATATTCCTCTGGTGTTTAGATTTGTTAGTGGCCGAGGCTGAATGGTATGTATTTGCCACAGCCGCCGGAGTAGTAGCCTATGCTTCAATCGCAATAATTGGCCGACCTAGTATCAAAGACATCACCTCAGGTAGCCGGATGGATATAGCAGTAAGCATCTGGTACCTAATTGGAATTGCAGGTGTAGTTCAAGGATTATTATTGCATACAAATGAAAGTCTTCTAGCTGTATTAACAGGAGATGCGACAAGTGAAGCAACTATTTGGTGGTCGACTTTTGCAGTTATGATTCCACTTGTGTTGGTCGACCTTGCATGGAGAATGCGCCTAATCCACGGTGGTGCTGACTGTAAAGGTTTGATGTGGGTATCAATATTAATTCCATCATGGGCTAGTATTCCGCTTATTTACCCAAAAGCCATGGAAAATACAGTAGTGGCCATGCCGCCTGCAATCGCTTTGTTGGTATGGGGCGGCCTCGCATTCCTAATTTTGCCAATACTGATGATAATTCGAAACTTAAAGGATGGACAAATGAGCCTTCGATTGATTTGGCATGCTGAAAGGATGAGCATAGACAGAGTCATAGGTTCCCATGTTTGGCTTCTTACGACAATTGCAGAAATGCCAAATGGCGATAAGAAAATCATTCATCGAACAAGAGCTCCAAGACGAACACCATCTGTGGAGCAATTAACAAAAAGCATTGACGTACTCAAAGAAAATGGTGTAGAAATGGTTTGGATTACTCGCAAGTATCCGTTGCTAGTATTCTTGTGGCCGGCTATTCTGCCACTAGTTCTGATTGGAGGACCAATGGCATATATCATGCCATTACTAGGATTATGATCAACTGCCCTTACGCTCAATGTTCTTTGCGCGTAGGCCTTTGTATCCACACTTGCGGCATGCCACAGCGCGGACAGCATTACGTGCATTGCACTTCATGCAAATCTTGCGGTGAAGCAAACGTGCTTCTGCCTCTGGGAATCGAGCCATGAGTCCCCCGACCCACTTCCGGTATTTAATCCAAACCCGTATCAAATCACCCGCTGTTTGAAGGACCGCGACCCTTTGGGGCTTCTTGTGCGCATCATCAGGTTACCAGGTATCCATCATGATGCCAACGCAGTCATCTTCTCAGGAAGTGATTCTTCAGTTCTCATCGATGCAGGAACAACATGGTATCAAATGCTCCAGATTGAGAGAATTTCTGGCCACCTAGGCGAAGGAAAAAAACTCGACCGGATATTGCTTACTAGCCGCAGATATCCATTCTCAGGAGGTGCTAAGCATATTTCGGAAGCGTATGATGGAATTCCAATTGGCATACACAGTGATGCTATTTCTGTAATGGAGACTGGTGATTTTTACTCAACTTGGGCTAATCGATATGATTCAGATATGCCAAGCACAAAATGTGAACCTGTATCACAAGGTGATGTGTTCGCACTAGGAGACGGAGAATTATTCGCCATATCTTTACCTGGTCATTGCACAGATGGCATGGGATATTTCGAAAAGGAAAGAGGCGTATTGGTTGCAGGGGCGATATTACCACGTGCTGATACTCCGTGCAGGTGGGACATGCCAGGAGGTTGCCTACCTGAGTTGATTACCTCACTGAAAACTATTCATGATTTAGCACCAAGTAGTATTGTTCCTGCAAGGGGGCCGACAATCAAAGGGAGTGATCGAATTGATGAAGTCCTGAATCAACATCTAAACTTCCTAGAGGAATGTCAACAAAATGATGGAATGGCGCCGCGTAGTTGGCCAAGACCTGCTAAAACGGCTTATTTCTTGGTATCCGACCCACCTTGGCCGTTACTCGAAAAGGAAACCTCAAGCGAGAGCAAGTGACTTTTGTCCAGTCCAACTGATCACTTTCCGCTCCCAACCTTGCTGGATGTGAAGGTCTTGTCCAATTATCCGTAGGGCTGAAGCAGGACCATCTAGTTCGAACAGATTTACTACTCTGTTTGGTACATTGGTTCCGACCATGTGTACAGAACCATCTTCACAGCCAACCAAGATGCTCTCTCCACTAATTGAAGAGGAGCATAATGAACGAACCATCGATGTTCCGACTACGAATCTATCTACCAATTCCATCTCCGCAAGTGAAATTAGGTTTACCCCACCATATTCATCGCCAACTACGACTCTGTCAACCATTCCTCTTGGTCCAACCAAGCCAAGTAATACACTAGCTTGGGATGCTATTTTTACTCTCTTTTGCCTACCATTTTTCGGTTTCCAAACAATAGTTGCATCATCCATTGCGACGACGCAACCATCGGCAGTTACCATCGAGCGAATCACCGTTCTCAATTGTCTCATAACAACTAAATTGTTGGCCTTAGGTCTACATTCGTTTTGGAGACCCTTGCACTGAAAGTGAAAGTGAAGAATCAGTAATGGGGAGTGTTGTTGTCGTCCTTGTTATCCTTCTTCCATGTCTTGTAGCATCCCTTGCAAACACGAACTCGATTTTTCCTTACAGTGAATCCACCATCACCCCAAGTTTCGATTGCATTCTCTTGGCTAAGGGAACGACCACCTTTGTGCTTATCAGCGAATTCATCACAACTAGCGATTCCACATGGGATTACACCAGGTTTCTCGGATTTCTTTTTTTTGCTCTTCTTGCTAGCGCTCGATGGTATCTTTACCTTGCGTTGGACTCGATCAGTTCGACGACTCATACCTTGATGCGGGAGCAACGGCCAAATGAATATATCCTCAATTATGGTTGGATTCACCGACACTCTTGAACAGTCCATCCAGAAGGCGGAGCAATCCACGCAACGTAACTTCAGAAATTAGTGCTACTTCACAAATCTCAGCCTGAGTACGCTTGTGACCGGATTCCGCTGCTGCCTTGTAAATGAGTGCAGCTGCCACTCCAGTTGGCCTCTTACCCTGCCATATCTCTTCATGCGGCTGTAAAACCGACCAGAGATGGTCGAGTTGAAGTTGGGTGTTAGGAGGTAGTTTCAATTCGCTAATATAGCGCGTAAAGTACTCGGTAGGGGAGGTAATTTTGTGCATATTGAATTTGCGAGAGATATGTCGTATCATACGAGACAGTTCCTTCTCGTTAACTTCGAAGGTACAAGCGACATCTGGTATCTGACGTGGCAATCCTTCTTTGCGAGCGACAAGATAGGTGCATGCGGCAGTAACTCCTGCTATGGAGCGACCAGTAACGAATCCTTCGTGTGAAAGCAACTTGTATAAACGGCATACTTCTTCCTGCATTGACTTTGGCAGTCCTGACTTATCTCGTATTGTCTGGTTGGCCTTGACAAGGTTACGTGTACCATTCTGACGTGTTTTGGAACGCTCGTCAATTGTGCGACGACGACGCCAATCTCGTCGACCTTTTGCAGACATACCGTATCTTCCAGCAGCGCCCGAAGTTAGGTCGGTGCTGGCAATAGATGTGTTCAGACCTCTATCAGCTAATGTGTAGGTTGCTGGAGCACCTACACGGGAACGGTCTGTGGTGTTGTCATGGTTAGACCATTCAGCACCAGGGTCGATGCTGTTCTCTTCAACAACGATTCCACACCCGCCACAAGATACCTCTCCACGGGATATATCGCTCTGCCAATCGAGTACTCCACAATCAACACAAGGTGTTGTGTGGCCTGCTGTTACTCTACGTTGTGGCCGGGGTGTGCCTAAGCCACCACGGGCCTTGTTGTCACGCTGCATTTTCTTCTTCTCTTCCGCTTCACGGCGGGTAGGTTCGTCTTGTACCATGTCTTCTCAACTCCGAGTTATGTAGTTGTTTCAACGGTTTATAGAGTTATTGGTGGAATGCCCACTTCTCTAAGCCAGACTGCGTTCTAAAGCAATCATTTCCGTTGGTAACAATAGTTATGGGCGCCCGGACTATTTAAACCCGTGTATTTTATGTGTCGAAACTACCAATTCAAACCACTCTTTCAAGTTCAGGAAATTCCACTTTCACACAACTTATCCCAAGATAAAACCGCTAATATCCACATAACTAGGCGGCGCATAGTTCATGCACTCTATGCGCTGGGCCAACACTGGGAATACAATGTCAGCCACGGTAGTACTAGGTGCCCAATGGGGAGATGAGGGCAAAGGAAAGCTCGTAGATCGACTAGCAGAAAGTGCAACTTGGGTTGCTCGGTTCCAAGGAGGCAACAATGCTGGCCATACTGTTGTAATAGGGGATAGAGTACTCAAATTCCATCTTCTACCTTCAGGAATTACCAGAGAAGATTGTGGATTAATCCTTGGAGACGGGATGGTAGTTGACCCCTGGGTCTTAGACAGAGAACTCAACGATTGGGTTGCTGGCGGTGGTAAAGACCCTGTTGGCAATCGCTTATTCATTTCTAATAGAGCACATCTTATTCTTCCATACCACACCTACATCGACGGCCAAGATAAAAAAATCGGCACCACTGGAAGAGGCATTGGCCCTGCGTATGCTGATAAAATCAATAGAATTGGTCTCCGTTTCGCCGACCTTCCATATTGCGATTTTGAAGAGATGGCAGCACGGCAAAATAAATCATTAGAGAATGCCGGATGCAACCAAAGAGTTACCGCATCTGAACTTGAAGAACAGATAGCATGGATTAGGGAGAGATTTAGTTCGGCCATTGCCGATACCGGAATTTTATTGGATAATGCTCTAAAGATGGGAGAGAGAATTATCCTTGAAGGGGCCCAAGGTTGTCTACTTGATATCGATCAAGGTACATTCCCCTTCGTAACATCCTCTGTAACTTCAAGAGGCAATGCAACTCATGGAGCAGGAATACATCCTGGTCATGTCGACGATGTGATTGGAATCACTAAGGCCTACATTACACGGGTAGGGAATGGACATATGCCCACTGAATTATTTGACGAAGCGGGTGACCACCTTGGCACAGTAGGCCAAGAGTTTGGCACCACTACAGGCCGCAAACGCCGTTGTGGATGGTTTGATGCAGTGGTAATGCGCCACGCTAATCGCATCAATGGATTCACTGAATTAGCACTAACAAAGTTAGATGTCCTTGGAGGCTTGGATGAAATAAAAATCTGTGTTGGCTACAAGATGGGAGACGTCGAAATCAACGAAATGCCTGCAAGTGCTATTGCACTGGAAAATTGTGAACCGATTTACGTCACAATGCCAGGATTCCCGTCCCAGTCATTGGATGAATGGTTATCGATTGCACGTAATTGTAATTCGAAAGGATTGGGTTTCTCTGGACTACCATCAGCTGCTCAGAATTATATCAACAAATTGGAGTCTTTGCTCGGCGTTTTAATCTCCTCAGTAGGCCTTGGTCCGGACAGAGATGCTACTGTTGACCGCGTGTGAATCCTCAAAAGGGAGGAACCTGCCCGGGAGATTTAGGGGCGCTTAGCTCAGTTGGAAGAGTGCTTGGTTTGCAACCAAGATGTCGGGGGTTCAAATCCCCCAGCGTCCACCACCCCTAAACATTGTACTGAATTACCTTAATTCAATGCCACCGTGTTCCACTTAAATGTCGCAACTCGACAAGCCAACCCTCTGGATTTTGACTCACAAGGATTTGAACCTCTGTTCAGATTGTATTTATTATCAATTAAAGCAGTATTAACCCTCTAAATCCGTTTTTTTGCGTTTTCTTATCCGAAAAAAAGAAATTTTCGATAAATACAGACTTTCTAAGGCTAAAATGGGGATTTGACCCATAAAGGCCATTTTATTCTCTCTTTCATTGCTATTCGGCAAATTGTGTTTATAGTTGAATGGTGTCGGAAAAGTATGGCTAGAAAAGCGATTGAAAGTCTAATGCTCTCCATGATGCTCCTGTTGTCGGGATGTATTGGTGGCGATAACACTGCTACAGATGATGATACAGATATTGATGACACCCCAATTGACACATCAAATCCTGATTTATACGAGGGTGATGATGCAGGTGAATGTACAGACGGTGCGGATAACGACCAAGACGGTTTATTCGATTGCAATGACCCTAATTGTGCAGGCTCTCCAGACTGTGCAACTCCAGGAGATAACAATACACAGCCTGATGACAACAACACACAGCCCCAAGGATGGGAAGTTGTCAACCTGACTGATGAAATGATTCTAGCAGGGGACCTAAATGCCGCAGAATGTGGCATAATTTTCATTATTTCTGAATGGGACCGTGGATTATTTTTAGGTTTTGAGAATGAATTATTGAATGCTATAAATAGCACCGAACCACCTGCAGTGAATGTATGGTTTGCAACCATTCAAGATATGCAAGGTAATTTGTTACTTCCTTCATTATATGACTGGCGGGAGGGGTTATCGCAAATTAGTGGTGGTAATCTATTAATCATTGATAGTGATGAAGAACTCCTCATTGATAAGGAAATAACTGGGTTCTATGATCTCGGCGCAATTTGCCAGCCTTCTCAACGTAGTGCAATTCTACAACTCTTTGAAACTATCAGTCCGAGTGCTAGTAACACCACGGCACCTGTAGTCTCTGAAGTTAACATAATGACGATGGACTCTACAATAGTATTAGCCAACTCAACTCTCACTTGTGACTACACGTTTTATGACGCAGATAATGGCTCAGACCGCTCATGGATAAGTTGGTTCATCAATGGACAAAAAGTGCTTGGGCCGGAACATCCTGGTTTTCAGGTAAGTGAATCGATGGACACACAATTGCAATTGTCGGGTAGTGGTTTGTTATATTCCGGTGATGTCATAATGTGTGAAATTACTGCAGATGATGGTCAAATGAGTGGCAATACCGTTTTTGCTAATATTACGGTTCAGAACGGACCTCCTAGCGTTTCAAACGTAATCATCAGCCCGAGCAGCGCCACTATTAACGATGCACTTACATGCAGTTACGACTTTTCCGATATTGATAGCGATGGAGATAATTCAAGCATATACTGGTATGTAGACACTGTTCAAATTGGAAACGGTTCAACAATCTCACTAAGTTATGATAGTGGAGATGTTGTGGAGTGCGTAGTTACTGCTAACGATGGTATAGTGGACGGAAACACGGTTATTTCCCAAATAACAATACAAAACAGCGCACCTACTGTATCAGGTGTTAGTATCAGCCCATCCACTGCATATGCCACAACCGCGCTTGCATGCACATACAGTTTTTCGGACGCGGATAATGATGGGAATCAGTCAATCATATACTGGTATGCGAATAATGTTCAAATTGGGTCCGGTTCAACAATCTCATCTGGTTATGTGGGAGGAGATAGCGTGGAGTGTAGAGTTACTCCTAACGATGGAATAGTGGACGGAAGCACGGTTATTTCCCAAATAACAATACAAAACAGCGCACCTACTGTATCTGATATTAGTATCAGCCCATCCAATGCATATGCCACAACCGCGCTTACATGCACATACAGTTTTTCGGACGCTGACAATGATGCGGATCAATCAGCCATATACTGGTACGTGAATGATGTTCATCAAGTTGGAACCGGTTCATCAATCTCATCTGGTTATGTGGCTGGAGATGATGTGGATTGTAGAGTTATTTCTAACGATGGTATAGTGGACGGAAACACGTTGACTTCCCAACGAATAACAATACAAAACAGCGCACCTACTGTATCTGGTGTTAGTATCAGCCCATTTACTGCAGATGTCACAACCACGATTACATGCACATACAGTTTTTCGGATGCTGACAATGATGTGGATCAGTCAATCATATACTGGTATGCAGATACTGTTCAAATTGGAACCGGCTCATCAATCTCATCTGGTTATTCGGCTTTTGATGGTGTGGAGTGTGTAGTTACTGCTAACGATGGTATAGTGGACGGAAACACAGCTACTTCCCCTACCATAATAATAGAAAACAGCGCACCTACTGTATCTGGTGTTAGTATCAGCCCATCCAATGCAAATGCCACAACCGCGCTTACATGCACATACAGTTTTTCGGATGCTGACAATGATGTGGTTCAGTCAACCATTGAGTGGTATGCGAATAGTGTTCTAATTGGAACCGTTTCAACAATCTCATCTGGTTATGTGGGTGGAGATAGTGTAGATTGTAGAGTTACTCCTTTCGATGGTATAGTGAACGGAAGCACAGTCACTTCTTCTTCCATAACAATACAAAACAGCGCACCTACTGTATCTGGTGTTAGTATCAGCCCATCCAATGCAGATGTCACAACCACGCTTACATGCACATACAGTTTTTCGGACGCTGACAATGATGCGGATCAGTCAATCATAAACTGGTACGTGAATAGTGTTCAAGTTGGAACCGGCTCATCAATCTCATCTGGTTATGTGGGTGGAGATGATGTGGATTGTAGAGTTATTTCTAACGATGGTATAGTGGATGGAAACACGGCTACTTCCCAAATAACAATACAAAACAGCGCACCTACTGTATCTGGTGTTAGTATCAGCCCATCCAATGCAGATGTCACAACCACACTTACATGCACATACAGTTTTTCAGACCCTGATAATGATGCGGATCAGTCAACCATAAACTGGTATGTGAATAGTGTTCAAGTTGGAACCGGCTCATCAATCTCATCTGGTTATGCGGGTGGAGATAGTGTGGAGTGTAGAGTTATTGCTAACGATGGTATAGTGAACGGAAACACGGTTACTTCTTCTTCCATAACAATACAAAATAGCGCACCTACCGTATCTGGTGTTGGCATCAGCCCGAATGGCGCTACATCTAGTGACATGCTTACATGCACATACAGTTTTTCAGACCCTGATAATGATGCGGATCAGTCAACCATAGAGTGGTACGTGAATGGTGCTTATGCCGGCTCAGGTTCGACGTTATCGTTAGGTTACTCTTCTGGAGACACTGTGGAGTGCAGAGTAACTGCTAACGATGGTTCCACAAATGGAAATGTTGCTTCTGATACTATTACCATACAATAACTTTGCAGACAGTAATTATAGGCCCTGGAATTACCGGAGATTAGATGTCTCGTTGGAATAATTGGTCAACAATAATTTGAATGAAGTACCTGTTTAGAAGGGGCCCCGCGCGAAATCTATTCTTCGCTTTCGGAATCGGCGGTTTTGGAACGTCTCTTCCAGATGAATAATGCAATGAGAGAGGCTATTATCATTAATCCTGCTATCTTGAGAAGGATTCCATCTGAACTGGGAACTGTTGTGTATTCGGGGGTAACCACCTCTACTTTCCCAATCGTGAATATGTCTAGCACATCACCATTATCATCATCATAGAATATGAACTGTATCGAATCCTTATCCAATAATTCCAATACACCATATCCATGGGTTGTCGATTCAAAGTGAGCAGACCATTCTGGGTTAGAGGAAGTTCCGGGGTAGAGGATCCTGCCACCAGTGCCAACCAACAGGTGAATCGGTGCCTCGGGCCTGAGGAAAGCATTGGTATCGGTTTGGTACGCAGTTTCTGAATCAACAGGGAATGTGCGCTCATAATTGTGGTCATGACCTGCAATTACGATGTCGACTTTTTGCTCGACTAATAACGATTCAACCGCATCCCTGAATTCGATTTCGCTACCATGGCCGCTCTCGGTTGAACTGTACATTGGGCGGTGGAACATAGTGATTAACCAAGGGTGGGATTCTCGGTCCAGATTAGCATTAACAAGGTCATTTTCCAACCATTCGTATTGCGGTGATTCCGCGGAATATTCATGCTCAGAGGAAATCGAAACTATATGGAACATCGAGAAATTAAAGCTGTACCAAAATTCTGAATCCGAGCCACTTGCATCGTAAGGCATATCGATTCGGCTAAGGTATGCTTGGAATCCACATCCTGCACAGCCATCCTGCTCCTCATTCTCATGGTTTCCAACTGCAAACATTGTAGGCACAGTAGAACTCAATGGCTCATAAAGCCGACCCCATTCATCCCACTCATCACCATTTACTTCATCCCAGAATCTAGTTCCGTCATATGCATAAGATAGGTCTCCAGAAAATAGGACGAGGTCTAGATTGTGACCTGCCATCGAAGATACAACATCCTCAGCAGCATTGGTCACGTCCATGTCTGCAACAATCCCAATACGTACTCTGGTATCATTTCCTGGCACTGTTGAAAAAGTACTGATTGAACTCCATCCACCTATACTATCTCCAACCCTGTAGTAATATTCTGTTGCAGGTAATAGCGAATTCATCGTGGCAGAATGAATTACTCCATCCCAGCCATCTGCACCATAGGTATGATTTGTTCCAATTTCAGTGAATGAAAGGTTATCATTTGTAAATCCCCACTCTACATCTCCATCAGTGTGGTCGGCAGTAATCCATGAAACGACCATTTCAGTTGAAGTTGAGGTAAGGGATAGTCGCACTTGTTCAGGCGAGTCACCTTCTACTTCAGCAATTGCTGAACAGAAAAATGCTGTTGAGACCAATAGAATAACAAAAATGAATGACTTCATCCGGTTTGTCATCGAGAAGGGGTAGGTGATGATGCCTTTCATAGTTGTGATTAGGATAATCGTCATCATTGGTTAACATCGTACTGTAACCCGAATGAATACATTCAGCCCCTCTCACAATCTTCAGAAATTAACCAATCATGAAGTCGTATCAAAAGCATTCATTTGAAATCACCGACCATTGAATAATGGTGTTCGCAAGATTCTATCGAATACACTTGAAATGGAATAACTGTTTTCATGGGTTTTGGTGGACCATTCTAGTCACTACGGACGAGCATCCACCACCTCGAACCTAATTGGCGGTTCACGCAGTATACGAAAACACCAGTTTGCAGAACTACATGACCACTAACATTGATGGTGCGAACGATGGTCGAAGCGTTATGGTCGAGATGCCAATATTGGGTAGTCGGGTTAGAATCGAGGTAAATGGACCCGCTGGTTCAACATCCCATGAGGGAGTGGTATTGCCTGGGGCTGCTGCAGATCACCTTACTATAAAATTGGTAAATGGATACAATGTGAGTTACCCTCTTTCGATGGTATCATCATTAGATGACCTAGAAGACCCTTTACCCAAATCTACATCACCAACT
>Ga0315334_10000527_pt1 | contig 23258 bp, 29 predicted proteins | sample M150034915metaG_FD_205555 | JGI IMG/M metagenome (GOLD analysis project Ga0315334, IMG submission 205555) | Ammonia-oxidizing marine archaeal communities from Monterey Bay, California, United States - M1 500m 34915 | ecosystem: Environmental > Aquatic > Marine > Intertidal zone | place: USA... | reverse complement strand
ATATTTTTTAATAAATCATTAAAAGTAATAAAAGGTTTTGCAAATGCAAAACTTGGTAATAATAAATATTTAAACATTTTTATATAGTTTGTATATTATTTTTTATTTAATTCAATTTTATTCTTCATTATCAATAATAGAACATTCAACAATATCAGGTGGTTGTTCTATATCATAAAATCGTCTACAACATCTCATTGGAATATATTCAACAGTATCATTATTTTTGCTACAAGAACAATTATTTCCCATTTGTTATTAATATTTAAATCAATTTTATATATTAAGTCCATAATAAATAAAAGTTTTTAAAAAATTTTTATTTATTTTTTATTTATTTTTTATTTATTTTTTATTTATTTTTTATTTATTTTTTATTTTGTCAAAACGCTTTTTATAGGGTTTTTCGTAATGACTCCCAGACCTATAAATAGGATTTAAGTTAAATTCATTTCTTCTTTTAATGAATTTAATAATGCTAATATATTTGCTTGTGATAATATTTTTGTTTTAATTTTCTCTTTATTTTTTAATTTTTCGAACAAATTCATTTTTAGTTGTGATTTTTCTAAAATGATACTTTCAATAGTATTTTTCATTAATAAACGATAAACATTTATTTCTCTTGTTTGTCCTATTCTTTTTACTCTTGCAATTGCTTGTGCTTCTAAACTAAAATTCCACCAAGTATCTAAGATAATAATATTGTTTGCTTCTACTAAATTTAAACCTTCGGCACCAATATTATAATTCATAATTAATACATTATTATCTTCACTTGTTTTCCAATTATTAATTTTTAATTGTCTTTTTGTAATGGTGTCTTTCGCTTGAATAAATGTATTATTTTTATTAATACTTGTTAAATGATCACTTAATAAAGTTAAATAAGATGTAAATGCTGAAAAAATGATAACTTTCTCACCCAAGTTTTCTTTATTTTGTATAATATTAATTATATTTGTTAATTTTTTATTATTAAATGTAAGATAATCACTAGGTTCATTCATAACCGTCTGTAATTGTGTTTTAGATTTTTGTTTTAATGTTAATAAATATGGGTCTAAACATATTTGTCTTAATCTAATAAACAAACCCATAATAGCTGCTGTTTTAACATTATCTCGTTCAAGTTGTCCTTTATATAATTCCCATAATTCTTCAACATATTTTGTATATATTTCACCTTGTTCATCATCCATAATAATTGGGATTTCAAAATGATTTTCATTAGGTAAAACAATACCAGCAATATCATAATCTACCTTTTTAAATAATGAAAAAATATGATCTCGTAATTCTACTTTTGACCAATCTTTCATAACATTAAAACCATCAACTTTTATAAATTTTAATAAGGCGATTAATTCATTTTTATTATTTTTTATTGGTGTTCCAGACAAACCAAATTTATATTTTGCTGCTAATGAATATATAGATTTAAAAAATGTTGTTCTCCAATTTGTTAATGTTTGACATTCATCACAAACAACATTTTCCCATACTAATCCATAAATACAAGAAATACCTCGTAATTCATTACCTAAATAATTTCGTCCTCGTAAATATTGATTATTATTTTCAGCGATTACATATTTAGAAAAAATCTCACTACCATCTTTATAAATATATCTTTGTGAAAAATTCGTTAATTTATTTCCTCTTGCGACCATATGATAAGTTGTAAAAATAATATCATATTGTTGTAAATCTTCTACGGTAACATCTTTTATTTTATTATAATTATTATGTAAAATAAAATATTTTGGTTTATATTTATAAAATTTATTAATTTGATTCACCCATTCACTTATTAAAGTCTTAGAACAAATAACTAAGCTTGGTTCATGTTTTTTTATACCATAAGTAAAATCATTCAATAAATTTGTGATATCTTTAGGTAAATGTTTTGCTGAATTTATAGCTTCTGTCTTCCTTCTCATATTTGTTTGATTTAAATATTCTAATGTTGTTATACTTTTACCTAAACCCATATCCATAAATAAAACACCTCCGTTAGCATAAGGATTATGTCTTACTTTTTTCATCCATTCAACAGAATCTACTTGGTAATTGTGTAAAGAATATTGTGGTTTCATAGTGTTGTTTTGTTTATTAAAATATAAGTCTTATAGATTTCATTTTAATCAATTTTATTTTATTAATTATTGTTATCTTCATCTAAAATATCAATAATTATATCTGTTGTAATAATTATATTAGTAGGAAGTATATTTGGATTCATAACAATATCTTCTTGATTAGGTAAAATAAGTGGAGGAGAAATAGTATAATTTTCATTGTAATTAATACCAGTCATTTCATCAGGTATATTATCAACGGGTTCTGGGAAAAATTCATCAGAATCATATTCATTATTATCCCCTAGATCTAAATCCGAATCTTCTTCTTCTAATTCCTGTTGATAATTATTAGGTTGTCCCATTTCAGGATGAAAATGTTCAGGTAATAATTGATCAACATTATCAATCTCTTCTAATAAAGGCATTTCTTCATCAATTTCATGATCTTCATCTATATTATTTAATTCTCTTTCTAAATCTCTATCTAAATCCAATTCTTCTCTTCGGGCAATTATTTCTCTTTTTAAATCTTCTTTAATGTTAATATTTGTTTGTAATTGATCTACTACTAATTTATCAATATATTTTTCTAATAGATATCTTGTTAATCCTTGTTGTTTAGATAAAATATCCCAATCTAATTCAATATGAAAAATATCAATGAAATCTTCAGCAATATAATCCCATCTTGCTATTTTAGTCCAATTTAAATTATCTTTATATTTTAAAAAAAAATTATAATCTAAAGTTTCATCAAATTTCATTTTATTTGAAATAACATCGAAAGCAATTAAATTATCATATTTTTCTAAAAATTCTTGATTTTTAATTTGAATATCAGTAATAACCTCCCAATCTAATTGTTCAGTAAATTCTCTAATAAATTCATCATCTAATCTTTCAATTGCTCTTGAAACATGATAAAAATTAACTTTATCCCATTTAATAGGATTATAATAAGGTTTAATATTGTTTTCTCGTAAATATAATAAAAAATTAAAATCATCAGCTATACAAGAAAAAATAATTCCAATGACATTTGAATCTAATTGTTTAAATTTATTAAAATAATTATAATAATGTTTATATTCTAAATCTTCTTTTTTTTCTTCCAAATTTTCAGATATTTCTTTGAATTTTCTTTTTCTAGATTTTGGTTTTCGTGGTATCATACTAATATATATTATTGTAAGATTTTAATTAAATCATAATTAAGTCCATATTTATTATCTATTTTTAAAAATCACATTAATTTATATTTTCTTGTTAAATTATTTAGTTTTTTACTTTCTTCAATAATAACAAGAACTGTTTTAGAGTTTGCTTCAATTTGAGTTTTTCCAGCATCTACTACAGTATGATTTAAAATATTATGCCTTTCACAATAAACTAGTACATCACCGAAAGCATTTTCATTATCTACTTTTAATACAATTTTCTTACTACCAGTATTTTCCCAATGTTCAAGTAAATTATTATTTTTATTTTTTAATAATTTTTTATAAAGACCTATACTTGCATGGGCACATTGGGAACCAATCTTCCCTTTTCCCATTTTTAAGTCTCGTCTCACAAAAAATACCATTTTTATATCTCTTTTTAATTGTTTCATTAACTCTTTTTGTGCTTTATTCATCTTCATTTTAAACAATAATATTATTAAACTTATAATAATATTATTATCAATTTTAATAAAAAATTAATAATCAGAATATTGTTCACTAAATTCTTCATGAGAAGATAATACTTCTGGTGATAAAAAATAATATGTCAAATTATTATTTAAAATAACATTTTCTAAAAAATCTTGAAATATCCCAATATTATGATTATACTCATTGAAAAATAAAATATCTTGTATAATTTCCATAACAAAACATTCTTCTAAATCATCATATTCTATTAAAAAATTAACTAAATCATACATAATCTTTTTTAAGATTGATAATAAATCATTTCGAAAATTTTTTGGCATACTTTGTGGTGTTATAAATTTTGAATTAAGATTTGGAAGAGAAAATTCAGAATCAGTAGCATATATCCAAAATAATTTATTAATAACAAATTTTAAAAATTCAATATTTTTTTCTTTAAGATCTATTTGAGTAAATAAATTAATATTATTTTTAGTAATACTAAATAAAATCTTAACTAAATAACAATTATTCATATTAAATATATATTCATCGGCATTTTCTTCATATAATTTTGTAAAATTTACAAAAATACTTTTAAATTCTGGTAATAAAAAATCATTATATTCTTTATATACATTCAAAAAATGTTTTGAATTTTCCATTACATATAAATGTTGTGGGGCAAATAACCAAGTTTCTAAATCAGTAATTGGACTAGAAACATTATAAATCCTTTGGAGTTTCGAAGAATTATTTTCTGTATTTTTCTTTATGATTTCATAATGAAATGTTGAAGTTGTTGAAAATTTAATTATTTCTGTAATCTCATTGAATTGTAAAATTTCGTCATATAATGATTCTGGTATTTTAATAAAATTATCCATCTTATTAAAATATTATAATAAATTTTAAAAATTAATCCACTTCAATATAAATTTTTGCTTGACTTGCTCTTGAATAAGTACATTTTTTACAAAATTTTTTTAATTTATAATTTGCCCCAGGTAAATCAATAAAATAATAACTTCCTTTTGACTTATCAAAAGATATAACAATTGTTAAAGGTTCTTTAGAATTTTTGTAACATTTTTGGCAACAATTCTCACCAACAAATTCTATAATATTTTTTGCCAGATATTTTTCATTTTTATTTTGTAATAATATTTTTTTAATTAATGATTCCATATATTATTATTTTCGATAAATAAATTTTATAAAATTTCAACAAAATATTTTTTATTTTCAGGATTAAAAAATAAAAAAATTTTAAAAATTTTTCTTTTTGAATTTATATTTATTATTCCTTTATGATTATAATGTCGAAATACATTATTATTTTTAAAGTTTTTTAATTCATAATTTAATATTTTATAAATATCTTTTATATAATGATCATTTTTATAACAAGAATATTCTATTGGATATCCTCTTTCAATATAATCTTTTATTTCTATAAAAAACCTTACAAATTTATAAAATTTATCATATGATGAATATAATTCCATATCATCTTTCATATTATCTATTATATTAATAAGATCTTTTGGAAAATATTTTATTAGTGGGTGTTCACTACTTCTTAATTTATGATGATGGGAAATGAAATTTTTTTTTAATAAATTCTTATGACAAATATCACAATAAATTACTGACATATTAATTAATATAAAATAAAAAAATATTTTTAATATGTTTTTTTTAAAATATTATTTAAAAGTTTTTCTTTTTTTTTTAATTTTTTTTTTAAAAATATATTTTCATTTATAATTTTTTTATTTATTTTTTTTAATTTTTTTATTTCTTTTTTATAATTATTATTTAGAATATTTACTTGACGATAATAAAATATTGAGAAAAATAATAATTTAAAAAATCTATTTAATACATAATATACTTTTTTATATTGATTTAGATTCATATCTAATTTAATATATATTTTAATTTTTAGTTAAATTTATCGTCTAATTGGTACTGTTGGAAAACCTCTATTGCCCGTATTTACTGTTTCAAAAGGTGTTACATTTGTAATATCTAAATCCGATCCTTCTTCATCATCTTCAAAACTACCTATCCAATATTCAAATTCTTCTGCTTGTTGATTTCTCATATGTCTTCTTGTTACTCGATTACCAATAACAACCCCAAGTATTGAACCACCTATAAAAGATATTCCTGCATATAGTAATATTGCTGTTGTAAAAATCATTTCTGTATCTGTTGACATTATATAATATATCAATTTTATTTTTATTAAAAAATTATTTTTTAAATCTATTTTTAGATATAATAATATTATTAATCAGATGAACACATACCTGTATTACAACAACAACAACATAAAATTTTACATGGTCCCCTATATCTATTTAATTTTTCATGAATGAAATGTACTTGATCTACTCTTAATCTTGCTACTACATCACCTTCTCTACCAATTAATCGGAATTTCTTATCATTCATACTTAAACCATATGCAGTTGGTGGTTCAATATGACAAACTCCCAAAACATCATCACCCGTCATACTATCATAATCTATTAATTCAAATGTTATGGTATTTGCTCCTTCACTATGAGGATGACAATTATTTAATATTAAACCTTCATTAAATACAGCATCGTGATCACTATCGTGTAATATTCTAGTTGATTGAGATTGTCCTCGATAACTAACACGAATATATAAATCACCACCTGCTCTATCACAAGAAAATGTATCTCCTTTTTTATTTAATTTATCTATTGATCTTACATAAACATGTAAATAACTATTTAAACATGGTGCACAACAAATACAAGATGAAAAAATACAACCCATTTTTTTATTATATAATATATATTATTAAAAAATTATATTTAATTGAATTAAATATAATTTAACATTACCAAATATAAAATGCAAGGAACAAGTATATCTAATATTGATTATGAGAATGCAGAAAATGCAAAAATAATCGAAGAAGCTTTAAAAGAAACAGAAGTTTTAGATATTGAAAAAGAACAACCACAACAAATTATGCCTCAACAACAACAACCTTTGCAACAACCTTTTCAAAATCCACCCCCGCAATATCAACCTTCTACACAACCTTCTCCTTTTCAACAACAATTTCAACAACCAATGCAACAACAACCAATGCAACCACAACCAATGCAACCACATCAACAATATCCACAATATCAACAAGGAGATTTTAGTGGAATAGAAGAAAAAGAAGATATATTTTCATCAAAAATATTTGAAAATTTAAGACATACTTTAATTTTATTAATCTTATTATTTTTATTAAATAATCAGGCTTTTAAAAATATTATTAATCAATTACCATTTACAATGGATGAAGAAGGAGATCCAAATATTTGGCTAACTATGGTATTATGTATAATTATTGCTTTTTCTTATTGTGTTTATTTACAAATTTTTAATTAAGTCCATAATGAAAAATTATTTTTAAAAAATAAATTTTTATTTTTTTAATTAGATCAATCTAAAAAATCTAATCTTGTATCTTCAATAAAATCCAATATATTATTATATACTTCATTAAATGGCAATGTATCTTCAATAATAACTTCACTTAAATCATATAAAAAATCACATAAAATTTCTTTACATGATACATGTAAACGAGTTAAAATTTCTAAACCTAAATCAAATTCTTCATCTGTTAAGTCATGACCCGTAGTTTTTTCAATATTACAAAAAAACATTCCCGTAAAAAAACAATCATTACATTCAATATTTTCTGGGTTATCATATAGTATTTCATTAATACATTTAACACATATTTTATCTTCACAACTATTACATTGTTTATATACTGGAGTTATACTTTCGTGAGTACAAGATCCACAAATAGCACACCAATATTGATTAGTGTCAAATTCATTTAATACATCATTCATTTTTAAATTATGTGAATATTTATGAATAATTTCTTCTAAGACTGTTGGTAAGGAGTTCATTTTTAAATTGATTGTCATAAATTATATGACAATCAATTTTAAACATCATAAGCATTATTTTGACGCTTTATTTTTTGATATGTTACAATTTTCATATATTTTTCTGATTGTGATAAATAATATGTTTTTATTTCATGATTTTTAAAATGAACTTTTCTTTTCATATTTTTTTTTTTAGATTCTCTTGGAATTTTAGGTCGCTTTTTAAGGATAGATTTTTGAATAGTCATGTTTAATAACTATTCAAAATCAATTTTAATATAATCATTTGTTTTTTAATAATCGTAATCTAAATACCATTCATCTGGATGTTCTTTATAATATTTACGACTAGCAATTCGTTTTGAATTACATTTCAAATAATCAGTTTTTGCTTGCGGTGACATTTGTGCAATTCTTTTTTCTTCTGTCATTGTAATCATTGTTAAAAAGTTTCCCATTTTAGTTATTTATTTTTCTAGTATAATCAATTTTATTTATTTTTAATAACCAGGTGAAGAACAGATTGCCATTTCATCTGCTTGTTTTTCTTTTCTTAATTTCATTAAATATAAAACTTGATATCTTTTTTTAGAACCATTCCAATATTGCTTATTATGTTTTTTTAAATATTCTTTAATAACTTCTACATTATGATCCATCAATTCATTATATTCCTTTAAATTAATATCATAAAGATACTCATCTTGATTACTCATTTCCATTAATTTTTCGTGAATTTTTTTTCTAATAGTTCTTGTTTTTAATTGAGTTAAAGTTGAATTCATTTTTATTTTATATTTTAAAATTATTTATCAATTTTATTTTTTAAAAAAAAGCTTCTTCTTCGTGGATTTCACGATAATAATATTTCTTTATCCAATATAAAGTTGGGATAAAGAAGATCACATAACCAATGACAGAAAATCCAATATTTAAAACAATCATAAGAAATCTTGTTTCTAAAATTTTTCCTTTATCAAAAGAATTAACTAATAGTATAATTTCAATAATATTATCAATATCAAAAAATTCTGAAAAAATCAATAAAGATACATTTGGAATTGTAAAAGACCAATTATGAATAAATAATATTAATTCTTTGAATGGGGTAATCCATTCTGAGAAAGTTAACCAAGTCACACTTATCATAATAGTCAATATTTTATTCAAAACTTTATATTTTGTGATTTTATTACGGAAATTATAAATAATATTATATTTTTTATTATCTTTATTATTTTCTGAAATTAAAATTAAATATTTAGTAGTTAAAAAAGAGAAATCTATATTCTTAAAACAAAATAAATAATTAGATATGAATTTAAGAATATATAGAATAATATTAAAAGGTTTACTTAATAAAAATTGTAATTCTGTACTAAAATAATAATATCTAACAAATTTTTCCAAAGCATTAAAAAATCCACTAATTATAATTGATAATAAGATTTGGAGGCGAGTATCATTACTTAAAAATTTTGTTATCATTATAATAAAAAAATTAGTAAATCCAAAAATATCTTTAACACCTAAACCATTTAAAATAACAACACCAAATAAAGATATATAAACATATATTGGATCAATATCCTTTTTAAATAATTGAATAATATTATTTTCAAAAACATTTAACTTTTTATGTATTTTTTCGTCAAATTGATTTAATAACATTATTGTAATATAAAAAATAAAAATAGACAATAAATATGTATATTTAAAAATTTTCTTCTTTGAAGCAGCCATATTCTCTAATATCATTACATTATCAGTTTTAATTAATAATAATTAAGTCCATTATTATTATTAATTTTTAAAAATTTAAATATTTATTATTTGTATTTTTTTAATATTTATTTTTCTAGTAAGTGGAGATTTTATTCTCCAAGGATTATTTCTAATTTTAATTCTTTTACCATTTCTTAATTTAATAATTGGTGTAATTTTATTATTATATTTTTTTTTTGGATTATTAATTTTTGCTTGAAAAGTTTTTCTTAATTGCTCATTCATATAAAAAAAATTTTTTCTACGACATTCATCTATATATATTCGTTGTAACTCCCAATTTGATTTTAAACCTAATTCATTTAATTTTTCTTCTATAAAAAATCTTTGTTGATTGATAATACAAAATTTTTGTATTAATAATTCATCTTGTAAATTGACCATATTGAAATTTTTTCTCATAATTATACATTTGATCAATTTTATAAAAAAATTATTTTTTATATTCTTCATTTTTTTCTAATAAATTTAATATTTTTAAAGCATTATAAGCAGCATTTTGTTCACCTTCTTTTTTTGTATAACCATAACCTTTACAAATAAATTTTTTATTTTTATTTTTATAATTATGATTATAATTAACTTGAATTTCATATATATTTACAATAAATGTTCTTTTAGTAGGTGGTCCTAATTCAGTAGAAATATCATATTTTGGTTCAGGTCTACCACTTTTTTGAAAATAATGTTTAATACGATCTTTATAATTATTATTTAAATGTAAAATTTCTGAAAAATTAACATATTTTTCAATAATATTAATTAAAAATTCTTTTGTAATAGCAAAACCCAAATCTAAATTCATAGCACATATAAAACTTTCAAAAGAATCTTCTAAAATTCTTTCATAATCTCTACCATGTATTTTTTCCATATGATTACTTAATAATAAAAATTTCATAAAATTTAATTGACGAGCAAAAACTGCTAAAAAACCTCTTGCAACAATTTTTGTTTTTAAACTTGTTGTTAACACACCTTCATCTAATTCTGGAAATCTTAAAAATAAATATTCACATATTACATGACTAATAATTGAATCTCCGCAAAATTCAAATCTTTCATTAGATTTATCTTGGAAATCTACAATATTTGGTTTTAATTTAATAATATTTTTTAAAAAATCATAATTTAAATCTTTAGAATATGATTTATGAACAAACGCTTTTTGATATAAATCTAAATTGTTAATTTTTACATTTATATCTACATGTTTAAAAAAATTTTCAACATCTTTTTTTTGAATATAAACATTATTAATATTGAGTTCTTCCATATTGTATGATTTATTAGTTAGTTAGTTATAATAATATTAAAAATCAATTTTAAAATGTTTTTCTACATAAAGGACAATTTTTATTTATATCTACCCATCTTTGAATACAATAAACATGAAATCTATGTTTACAAGGTAATTCTATTTCAATATCATCATCTATTAATTTTTCTAAACAAATACTACAATCTTTTGATTCTGGTATATTTAAATCAATCGGTTTCTCACATTCCATACATTTTTCCATAATATCATATTTATTATCTTCATCAGTATTTAATATCATATAACATTTTAAATGATATTTATGATCACAATTTAATACTACTTTTGGATCAACTATTGTTTTTTTACATAAAACACATTTTCCATTTTTTGATTTATTTTTTTTTAATTGTGCTAAATTATCAAGATTTTGAATTGGTCGCACTTGTGATGATACAAAATTAAATAAATTATTAGCATCTAATGGAGAACCAAAATTTAATAACGAACTAATATTTAAATGAGCTCTTCCACTAACATTTAAATGATTTAAATGAGCTCTTCCACTAACATTTAAATGAGGTCTTCCTCTAACATCATTGGCAACATAAGCATTTCGATAAGATCTAAATCTTCTCAAAGGTGGTGGATTAAAAGGTAAATCCAATATATTTGGAATAATAACATTTAAATTATTAGATGATTCTGTAACATTTAAATTATTAGATGATTCTGTAACATTTAAATTAATATGATCTGTAACATTTAAATTAGAACTAATATCTATATTAGAAGGTTCTTCAGTAACATTTAATAAAATTGAAGAAGAATTAAGATTTAAATTAGATTCATCAATGTGATGTATTTGTCGTCTTCGTCTATTTAAATTTGGATTAATTTGGGGATCTAAAGAATAATTTCTCCCGTTAAATTCATTATTATGATAAATACAATAAATTGAATCATTTGTTTTTCTTCGTGTACAAAATGTATTTAACTCAGTAACATAATTACATCGATTATTTTCTAATTCTTGTCTTAAATTTCTTCTTCTTTCTATGGATTCATCTAAAAACATTTGATTTCTAATGAGATCTCTATTTAATGAATTAGATCTATCTAATCTTAAATTATCTAATAATCTTGTTCTAGCTCTTCTTATTCTAAAGTTATGATTTATATCTTCTAAAATATTATTTGTTTGTTCAATTACATCAATTGTTCTTTCTGTAACATCATCATCTTCATCTTTTTCTTCTGAATCTTCAGTAATAATAATATTATTAAGATAATTTGGATCTTGTGACATTCTTAATAAGTAAAATATTTAATTATTAAGATTAATAAATTTTAATTTATTTTTTATTAGTATAATTATTTTTATAATCACTTTGATTAAATGCACCAGTTTTTTCAGGTTCATATTTAATTAAAGAATCTTCACCACGAATATCCCAAGAACTATTGCGTTTAATACCTGAACTTTGATACATATATCTTTTAGGTGGTGCAAATTTTTCTAATGATTCTTCTTTTTTTGATAAGATATCAGATTTCATTTCTTTTTTTGGTATTTTTAAATCAGCATCAGGCATTTCTTGATATTTATTATATAACTTATTTAATAATAATGCGATTATACAAAGTGAAATTAAAATACAAATAGGTGGTGTTTTTTTTAAACTTTTTAATGAAAACATTTTATTTATTATATTATTAATCAATATTTAATTTTTATTTTAAATATAAATTTTTATATATAACTTTTAAATCTTTTTGTGAATACTCATTAATATTTATTTTTAATTCTTTTACTAATGTATCTTTATCAAAAATATTAAATTTAAAATGTTCATTTATATTATTTACAAATGTATCAATATCAAACGAACTATAAAAGAAAACATTATTTATAAATGATAATCTTTTTTCATCGGGACCTAAATATAATCCTTTAATATTATTAAAATCATTATAATATTGTTCAAAAGAATTATTTTTATTCATATTTTTTAAACCATATTGTTTAAAAACAATATCTAAAATTGTATTATTGATTTTTGGTTCTGGTATTTTTAAATCATCACCCCATACTTCATTTTGAATATTAATTGTATTAATTTTTTTATTTTTCCAAATATCATTGTATTTTTTAAAATTATCTTTTTTATTTAAGATATGTTCTATTTTATAAAATGTTTTTCCATTATGTATAAATTCATTTGTTTCATTTTTTATATTTCTTCCATTTAAATAAGTTCCAAATACTACTCCTCCAAATTTTAAATTTTCTTTGAGATTTTGCATAAAACCTTCTAATTTTTTTTGTTTTGAATTCCATGGTTTAGTTTTATCATCATAATCTCCAAACATATAGTGAATTGAAAATTGTATTGCTATTGTATCAAAACCTTTGAAATTTGATAATTTTTTAAAAAATTCTTTTAATTTATCATTTTCTTCATCATTTAATCCACAAGATTTTAATGGTTTACTAACATCACCTAAAACAATAGTAATTTTCATATCTTTTTTCTTATAATAATAATCTTTTTTAATAAAACCAGCACAAATTAATCTTTCTTTAAATCCATTTTTTTCATATAATTCATTAGATGATGTATCAATTGCTAAAACATTTTTATATCCTAATTTTTGCCATTTAAATAAATCTCCTCCTTTTCCACAAGCTAATTCTAAATGATAATTAGTATCAGTTATTTCAGATGCTTTTTTTAATATTTCTCCTTTTACATGATTATGAAATTTTCTCCAATTTTTTCTTTTTACTGTATCTTCTGTTAAATCATATAATGCTCCAATATTTTCTAATTTTAAATTTTTTAATTTAAAAATATCATCTAAACTAACATAATTAATAATCGCATTTAAAATACTTTCAATTGTTTTACGAGCATTTGGGTTCTCTTTATCATTTCTTATTCTAATTGCTTCCCATCTATTTTGTTCTAAATTAAATTCATATTCAACAATATCATCTTTATTATTTATTTGATTAAATTCAGAATTAGAATTAGCATAATTATCTAAACCTAAATAAAAAGTTTCCTTTTTATTTTTTGGATTAATTTCAATCTTTCCAATATTTAATTTTGAACTTTTTATTTTACATATCAAATTTTGATCTGGTGTTTCCCATCTACCCCAGTTAATATTTGGATCACTCCACCATGGTTTACCCCATTTATTATTAAAATGAAAATATGTAAATCTATGTTTATTTATATATCCAACTCTTACATCAATAGATAATTTTTCTTTCCATTTAAAAACAGGATTTACTATACTATCATTATTTCCAGTATATTCTTGATTTACTGGTGTAAATATTAAACCATCTAAATTATAATTAAATTTTTCTTGTCGTGTTTCCCAAATATTTTTTGCATATTCATGGATATCATAATAAAATGTTTTTATTTTTATTTTCATATCTATATCGATCTTTTTAAGATGAATATTTATCATTCTTTTTAAAAAATCTAATCTTTCTTTTAAATTATATCCTCTTATATCTGAATAATTTCTTTTTGGTGATCCATAAAATAATATATCAAAAGCTAAATATTCATTTGTTTTATATAAATATTCACCATCAATAATTGTTTCATGAACTCCTGTTTTATTATCCCATACCCATGGCTCTTTATTTGAAGAATTTGGATTTTTTAAAAATATTTTATTTTTCCCAAATATTAAAAACATTCTTTCGCCATCTGCTTTATCTGTTACTGAATATTCTTCTCTTTTTAATATTATTAAATCTTTTTGTTCTAATGTTTGAGGATTCATTGGTTTAATAGAAAAGATATAATCTTCAAGATTAAAATATAACCCCATTATTATTTTAAGATGCTTTTTTAAACTTTTTTTCATTTCAACAATATCATCTACATTTATCATTTCCATTTCTACTATATATTCAATATCTGTTTGTGATTTTTGTTTAAATTGTCCTGGCGTTAAACTCTGTACTATTGTTAAATCAATCTTATAATATTTATCTAATTGAACTGTATAACGATTTTTAAATCTTATTAATTTATATGGTTTATTTGTTGAATGAATCTTTGTAATATTATCTACATTTTTTTCAACATAACTATTTAAATCAGTTTCTAAATTATATGATAATTTAAAATGATCTCTTGTATGTGTTTTTATTTTTTCTTTTGACATATATTCTACTGGTTGTTTATATGTTTTATTTATTTCTGGATTAAAATCAAAAATATTGAAATTATCTTCGAATTTTTCATAAATATTTGGATATGTTACTTTTTTCATAAATTTTTTATTATATATTTTTTTTCCAGATGCTCCAAAGATAAATACTTTATCTTTGAAAAATTCTTCAACAATCTTTGGTTGATATATTGAATCAATAATAACTTCATTTGTCATTGGTAAACTAGAATTTTTATAATGATTGAAAATTTTTAAAAAATTATCTTTCGTTAAATTTTGTTGATTTTTAATTTCATTAAAACGAAATTCATATTCGTGAAAATGTTTATCTTCTTTTAATTTTTGATTTGTTGGTAAAATTTTCTCGAGTTTTTCATGAAAAAATTTGTACATATTTAATATATATATAAGTAATATATTTTAAATAAAAACTGTTTTTAAATTATTAATTCTATATTATAAACTTAATAATTTAATTATAATCAATTTTAATTATAAATCTCCCATTAAATTACGGACCGCCTCTTTTAATTTCATATTACTACTTGATAATTTTTCATTTTCAGAAACAGTTAATTCATATTTTTTAAATAAATTTTCAAATTCTTCATTTAATTTACTAATTGTATCTTCTTGTCTATTTGTTTTTTGTTCTAATAATTTTTGTGCATTTTTCATTTCTTCTTCATTATTTTTTAATTTTCCTACCATTTCATTAATCATTTTATACATATTATTTGTATCCATTACTTTTTGTTCAGGTACTTCTACTATTTCTGGTTTTTCTTCTTCAACTAATGGTGCCATCATTTCTTCTACTGGTTCTTCTACTTTTGTGATTGGTACTTCCAATGATGCATCTGATTCTACCAATAGTGTATCCGATATTTCCAATGGTGCATCTGGTAATGATTCAAGATCAGAATTTGATTCCATATTTAGATTTTTTAAATTTTCTAATGATTTTACAATCATTTCACGAGCCAATACTTTTTCTGTTTTTTTATATTTTCTTAATCCTAATTTTTTTCCCATTAAATTAATTTCTTTGATTTTTTTTAAATCTTCTACTTGTTCTATACATTGTTCAATTTCATCTAATGATAATAAATTCATTGTTGTCATTTTATTTATTTTTTTTATTTAAATCAATTTTATAATAAAATATATAAAATTTCACCTTTTTTTAATTTAATTATTTCTTTTATTGGATAATTATACTTTTCTTTATTAGATAATACTATATTTAAATCTTTGATAATCTCATTATTTGGATGTAATAAATCAAATTTGAAATATATTTTTTTATTTAATTTATTTTTATTTTTTTTATATTCATCTATAAAATCTAAAAAATATATTTGTATTTTTTCTCGTTGACTATCATAACATTTTTCTTCTTCTCCCCAAAATAATATTTTTAATATTTTTTTTTCATAATTTATTGCTGAAAAATGATAATCCCAAATAATTTTTTCACAATCTTTTCCTATTAAATTCATTATATATAATATATTTTTATAATATTATTACTTAAATTATTATAAAAATAAATTTTAATTAAAAATTATCTTACAACAACAATTTCTAGATCATTATCTCTTTGATCTCTTATTGTTGATCTTTCCGTAATATGTCTATAATAATGTTTTTCTAACATATGTTTGAATATTCTTTGAAATAACATACTTATAAAAATTAATCCTAATATATTAAATAATATACAAACAAAAAATATACATAAACAAAATAACATAAATGTATTTTTCACTCCGAAACCAGCATACCTATCAAAATATGTATTTAATCGATAATGAAAATATATATATAAATCATGTATAAAAATTATTATTAATAATGGAATAACAGTAATCATTATACTTAACATAACTTCGCCATCTTCATATGTATAGAATATATATCTATCAAATGGTTTATATGTTTTAAAAAAATAATACCATCCTAAATATTCTCCAAAAATTAAAATAAATACCAAAAAATAATTTGATGAAAAAATTTTACATAAACTTATCCAACATCCTAATGCTTGTGATATTGTATGTTCCATTTCATATTCATATAAACATTCCTGGCATCTTCTATAATTTAATGAATGAATATCTTGTGATCGCCATTCTTGTAAACATCGTCTATGAACATATCGTGCTGTTCCTGAACAACGACAAGGTACAAATAAATCTTCTTGGTATTCATCATCTAAACAAAATCGACATGTAAATTTTTCATCTGGTGATAGTTGTTCTATCTCTTCGTCAGATGATAACATTTTATAGTATATATAAAATAAATAAATTTTATTATTTAATTTATATTTAAGTCCATTTTTTATCTATTTTTTTTAAAAATTAATTTCATTTTTCTAAAATTTCTATTAATTGTTTTTTCTTTAATTTAGAATATCCTTTGATTCCTCTTTTTTTACATTCTGCTTTTAATTCTTTTACTTTCATTTTTTTATAATTAATTTCTTCTACTTCTACTATTGGTTCAGGTACAATATCAATAATCTCTTCAATTATTACAATATCTTCAATTATTACATTTGATTCATTTAAGTTTAGATTATCAATTTGATTTGTCAAGTCATCTAATTCATCGATATTATTATTTAATTGTTCATTTATCGGTTTTTGAAAATTTGTTTCTTTAATAAATAATTTAAATCGTATTCGATAATTAATATCATCTTCTGATGTAAATAATCTTTTATTTGTTTTTTTATCTATTAATGAATAATATTTATTATCATATTTATATAATAATAATGTAACTTTATATAATTCAAATTCATCATTGTTTGAATATAAATTATATTTATTATTTTCTAATATTAATAAATTGATATTTAAATAATCACATAAAAATTTAATTATAATTTCATTATCTTCTTCTTGTTTTATTAATAAATCTCTTAATACTTTCTTTTTACAAATTTTTCTTTTTTGAAAATTAAATTTATTAAAAAAATTAATACTATCATTTTCTCTTAACATTTTTTTAAATAATTGATTTTTCCCATTTACCATTTTATAATCAAGAATATTTAATATACATTTTGTTAAAGATTCATATTCATTACTAAAATTATATTTTTCAATTTGAAAATAATTTTTTATTTTTTTTGAAAACATTTTGAAATTATTTTTTTCATCTTTTATAATGTTTACACGATTTCCTAAATTTTTAATTTCAATAGTATATGTTTTTTCTCTTGTATTATGATCATTTAAAAAATCTGGATTATGTAAAAATGTTTCATCATTAAAATATAAAACATTATGAATTCTTTTGTAATAATTATTATTTTCTTCAGTTAAATTATTTAATTGATTTAATAATGTTTCGTAATTCATTTTATTAAAGTTTAATATTAAATTTTAATAAATAATGTTATTGATTTATAAATAATAAAATAATCAATTTTATTAAATTAATAAATCTAATTCTAATTCTTGATTATCATTTCCTGCTTCATATTTATATTTTTTTTCTTTATCTTTTTGATCTTTGAGTTTTTGTAAACTATTTGCCCATTCTTCATATTCTTCATCACATCTTATACATAATTTATTTTCTTTATAACAAGAAACACAAATTTTCGTAGAACAATTTCCACATGTTTTAGATTTCTTATACATTCCTACACAATAATTACAATCATCTAAAATTTCTCCTTTATTTTTAAAGAAATTCATTATTTTTAATTAAATATAATAAATAAATTTTAATTATATTTCTTCAATTATTTCTTTTAAGTCCATTATTGATGATTATTTTTAAAAAATTAATTTAATTAAATAGATCTTCTTCTTCATAAATAAAATCTTCTTCATTATCAGAATAATCTTCATTTAAATCATCTTCAAGTTCTTGTTCAAAATTATCTTCTAATTCTGAATTATATTCATCATCTGATTCAAAAAAATCATTCAAAATATCATCTTTATTATCTTTTTCTTCTTCATTATTATTATTATTATTTTCTCTTCTTATATTTCTTTGAAAATTATTTTTATTTTTTTGTAAATATACTGAATCTTTATTTAAATATATTTTTAAAATATTGAACATTTGATAAATCTCATTTTTAGTATTTGTTGTATTATCTGTATTTGTTTTAACTATTTTATTTAAAATATTTAATGATGAAATTAAATAACTTCCAATTATATATTCTTTATATTTTCCATTAATATCTTTTTCATTATTAATATTATTAATATTATGTATTACTCTATTTCGTCTTAATAATGATTCAAATATTTCTGTTATTAATTTAAATTCTTTTTTAATATTTTTAATTTGAGAATTTGAAATATTTTGAAATAATTGTTGTAATCTTTTATAATCGTCGCTTTCATCATTTTCAATTAATTTAATATTAATATCTTGTTTTTTAATATTTGAAATCTTATTTATCATTTTATTATAATCTGTTTTTTGTACCCATTCCCATGGTTTATATAAACTATCTTCTTCTTCATTAATTTCAAAATCTTCACTCTTGATTAAATTTTGAATTTCCATTGAAAAATTACGATTTCGTAATATTGGAATTAATAACAACAAAGTTTTATAATCAATATATTCTGTTACTTCAACTACTGCCGTCGTTGTATTTGTTGTTATTTGTCCATTTTTTCCTATTTTTTGATAATTTTTATTTGAAGAATCTACAAATAACATCGCTTCTAAATTTTTATTATTTTCAATTATATTAATTAAATTTTCAATTGTTTCTTTGATTTTTTGTATTGGTTCAAATGTATTATAATGAATAATATTTTTAAATAATGTATCAATTGATTTATTATTTTTTAAATTTTTATCAAAATATTGAATATTTGTATTATATAAATTTGAAATATCATTATCATTGAAATATTCTTTTAATATTAATCTAAAAACATGATAATTAATAATTTTATTTAAAAAAGAAAATTTTGTTAAATTATGTTTTTCACCAAATAGTTCATTGTCAATATAGTTTTCAATTTCTCTATCTACTCGTGTTTCAATAATTTCAATGATTTTTTCTTTTAATGATGGAAAAAATTTAATATAATCATTATAATATCCTAAGAGATTTTCTTTAAAATCTTTAAGTTTTTCTTCTTTATTAACTTTATATTCAATTTGAGAAACATTTAAAGAATGATTAATTGGAATTTTTGTTGATGATAAAATATAATTTTCTGTTGAATTACTTTTTAATAATCTCTTTTTTGTTTCATATATATATGTATTTTCATCTTTAATAATATTTTCTGTATATTTTGATCTTTTTCGTTTATTATCATCTTTATACATATAAAAAATTTGAATTTTTAATTTATCTTCATTTTCATGTTCTGTTAAATGTAATAATGTTTCAATTGGTATTTTACTTTTAAAATTACAAATTGGACATACATGAATTGGCGTTTTTGTATCTTCAAGAAATCGATCAATATTTTCATATTGTTTCATTTCTTTTTCCATTTGTTCTAATTTATTATTAATAATTTTAATATCAATATTTCCAAAAATTTTCTCTTTAAAATTTTTATCTTTAAGAATTAATAAAATTTCGGAATGTGATTTTTTTGTTAATTTTTTAAAACTTTCAATAAATTGATATTTTAAATTCATTAAATTTTTATTATTAACTAATTTCATATCTACTTTATTTAATAATTTTTTTAATGTGTTTTCTTGCCATAAATTCATTATTTCATTATAATTTATTTTTTTATTTAAATTTTGATCTTCAAGATAAATTTTTGTTTCATTTTCAATAATTTTCATTTCTTCGACAATTTTATTTTTTACAATTGTTTTTTGTTCTAAATATAATTGATTTTCTGAACTTAATATTACATATTTAATATAATGTTCTTGTTTTATTAATTGTTGATGAAATGATATTTTTTTCATATTTTCTTCTGAAATTTGCTCATTATTTAAGATTTTTTCATTAATACTATCAATTTCTTCTTTGAAATTTTCATTTTTTAATATTTTATTGATATTTTTAATTTGATTTTCATAATAATCAAGATCAATATTTAATATTTTTTGTATTAATTTTAATTTTATATTTTTTTCTTTTATAATCTTATAATTATTTTGAAAATCATTATAAATTTGTATTTTCATTTCTTTTATCTCTTTTACAGATAATTTTAATAAATCTTCATAATTATATTTTTTTGAAATTTTTCGTACATATCGTTTTGTATTTTTATCTAAAATATTTTCATTATAATGTTTTACTTTTCCTAAATCATTTAGATTTTCACTAAAATATTCAATAATTGTGTTTTTAACATCTTCTTCGACATTTGTATAAATTTTTTGTATTGTATCATATTGTATTTGTCTTGTTTTTTCAAAAATAATATAATTTAAAAATTTATCAAAATCAATAAAACAAATATCAGAATTTGTTGATTCAGTTAATGTATAATCAATATTCATTATTAATAATATATATTAAAAAAATATATTATTATTCAAAGTTTTTAAAGTTTAGTCTAAGCGCGATGGCTGAAACGCAATTTAGTAAAGGTTGTTTGGATTGTGAGAGATAATAAATGGGTACTTATAAATATTTTTAAAATCAATTTTAATTATTTTCTTGCGGAGAAGAATTTGAATTATTTTCTTGTACACTATGATGATTTTGTCCTCTACCTCTACCTCTATGTTCTTGATGTTCTCTATGACTTTGTCCTCTACCTCTTTGTCCTCTACCTCGACCTCTATGTTCTTGATGATCTCTATGACTTTGTCCTCTACCTCTTTGTCCTCTACCTTGACCTCTATGTTCTTGATGATCTCTATGTTCTTGATGATCTCTATGATATCGGCTAAATTCGCGATGATTATTATGTGAATCAAGAATTCTTTTGTTGAAATTTTCCATTATTTTATATACAAACCCTTTTGTTGATTGACCAAGTATTTTATCAAATCGTTCGGAACTTAAAGTTTGCATTTGACTAACATTAACCCATCCTTGTTGATATTCTCCTTGTGAATTTTTATAATTAACTTTAATACTAAAACGATTTTGTGATTTATTTAAACTTTGTGACATACAAAATCCCATTGAGGTTTTTGAATTTTTATTATATTTATTACTAGAAATGACAAAGAATGGTCTACGCCCATTTTGTTCATGACCAACTGTTTCATTATCTAAATTAACCCACCATACGGAACTTTGTGTAATATTATTTCCCATTTCTGGTGATTCTACAATTACAGGAGTTGTTTGAATTGGGGGTAATGATTCTTCCAATTGTCTTGGTGTACTTGGTGTATTTGTTGGTGGTTGTGGACATTCAATTGATCTTGGTGTAGGTGTAGGTGTAGTTTGTTGAACTAATAATGGTTGAGAAACATTCATTGTTGATTCTTTAGAAACTACTTTACTCCATTGTGTTTTTTGTGTTTGTGTTGTATTCATTTTATTTTTATATTTTTAAAATTGTAATTCAATTTTAAAAATAAAATTTATTTTTATTTTCTATTATCTTTTACAAAAAAAAATGAATTATAATATTATTGAAACTATTATTATGATTGTATTACCTTTTACGAATGAATTTGCTAGTATATTAGAAGAATCTCATATTAAATGTTTTGATGGATTATATGCATCGATTCCTAATAATAATAAACAAAAAATCATAAAACTTTTAATAGATATGATATCATATATTGGAATTATAGTTAATACATCGGTTTCAACAAATGAATATGGGAAAATACCAGGTATTTTAAAAGGTTTTGGTGTTTTAGTTATTTCTTTTTTTATTCCAAATTTATCATTTCATTATTTAATTGATCATATTTGTAATTCAAGTGATTCAAAGAAAAGATTAATGTTTGGATTAATATTAATTGGTATATTAATTGCATTTGAATTTGCATATATTGAAATTTTAAAAATTTATATAAAAAAAAATTATTAATTATAAAAATAATTTTAAAATTGTTTTTATAATTCTATTAAAAAATAAATGAGTCAACAAGATTATAGACAAAAATTCAAATTATTTTTTATTTTTATTTTTGAAATGTATAAAATTTTAACCTCATCTTTATTAGTTGTTTTAGTTCCACAAAAATGTAATGATGGAGAAAGAATGTGTTCTTTTTCTGAAAATTTTGAAAATTTAGATCCATATAATTCATTTGCCTTATATTATAATTTTTTTACTAGTATATGTTTTTTTCTATATTATTTAGTAGAAATATATAGAGAAAGATTATTTATTAGATTATTAGATGTTGATCAAGAATTAACAAAAGAAGATTATGATGA
>Ga0315334_10000524_pt1 | contig 23352 bp, 21 predicted proteins | sample M150034915metaG_FD_205555 | JGI IMG/M metagenome (GOLD analysis project Ga0315334, IMG submission 205555) | Ammonia-oxidizing marine archaeal communities from Monterey Bay, California, United States - M1 500m 34915 | ecosystem: Environmental > Aquatic > Marine > Intertidal zone | place: USA... | reverse complement strand
GCTAATGACGCAGAATCCGGAACAGGAGCAGTACCATCCGTCACAATTACGCTTTGTGTCTGTGTAGTTACATTTCCAAACCCGTCATCATAGGTCCAGGTTACTGATGTAGTACCTATGGTTGTTATTGGAAAAGCAATACTTGGTGTTCCATTCAATGTTGTAGAACAAAAGCTCAATGCCGTAGGTGCTGTAGGTGCAGCCACAGAACATTCTGCGGTTATTGTTGCTAAATTAGGAGTCGATGGAACAGGAGTAAATGGGCCTAAATTCAGTATCTCGTCTACTTCAAAGGCCATGTCGAAAAAAAGAACCCAGCTTCCATCTTTGTAAATTTGACCGCCAGGATAAGGATTTGTGTCGTTTATTGTACCCCATTGATAGTCCGATAGTGTGAAACAATGCAGGCCGTAACAAACAGAAACAGAAGGAATGCTTACTGTAACCCATCCAGAACCATTAATATTAACTGTTGTGGAATAAAGCAGTGTTCCAGTTACATTTTGGCCTTCTCTTAACTCAAAGAGTGTAGGTCCGTCTGCTGCGGAACAATGAAATCTAATTTCGGTTATAGCCCCTGGTTGTGCTACTGTAAACGATTGTCCCGCAGTGTTATTTGTTGAAAACCATCCTGAACCGATCACTGGTTGACTGACCACTGTTATTTGAGCATATGATGTCGAAAAAAGCAAGAGAAATGCGAGAAATGTAGCAGTAATTTTCATCTAGTTATTAGTTTGGTTTCCTAAATATATCTTTTTTGACAGAATAAGTGTGCTTGTTTGTTAATTGAAATTTAATAAGCAGTGATATACTATTCACATAAGAAACAAATCAGCAAAAAAATTATCAAGAATAAAAAAGGGAGTCCAAAATGAACTCCCTTTACTTTTCCAGAATTAATTCTAGTATCTGTAGTGATCCACTTTGTAAGGACCTTCAACTTTTACATCAATATAATCAGCTTGCTCTTGAGTTAAAGTTTCTAACTCAACATTAATTTTAGCTAAATGTAATCTTGCTACTTTTTCATCTAAATGTTTTGGCAACATGTAAACTTCATTCTTGTATGCATCAGTATTGTTCCACAATTCCAATTGAGCCAACGTTTGGTTTGTAAATGAGTTACTCATTACAAAAGAAGGATGTCCAGTTGCACAACCTAAGTTTACCAATCTACCTTCAGCTAAAACAAATATAACGTTACCGTTAATGTTGTATTGATCAACTTGTGGTTTAATAGTATCCTTAGTAGAACCATATTTCCCGTTCAACCAAGCCATATCAATTTCATTATCAAAGTGACCGATATTACAAACGATAGTTTGATCTTTCATTGATTCAAAATGCTTTCCTGTAATAATGTTGAAGTTCCCAGTTGTAGTAACAATGATGTTCGCTTCTTTACAAGCATCATCCATTTTTTTCACTTCGAATCCATCCATTGCAGCTTGCAATGCACAAATAGGATCAATTTCAGTTACAATAACTCTTGCACCTGCACCAGCTAATGAAGCCGCCGATCCTTTTCCAACATCTCCATAACCAGCAACAACAGCAACCTTCCCTGCCATCATAACATCAGTTGCTCTTCTAATAGCATCTACCAATGATTCTTTACATCCGTATTTGTTATCAAACTTAGATTTAGTAACAGAATCATTTACATTGATAGCTGGCATAACTAAAGTACCTGCCTTCATTCTGTCATACAATCTATGAACTCCAGTTGTTGTTTCTTCAGACAATCCTTTAATTCCAGCACATAATTCTGGATACTTATCAAACACCATGTTCGTTAAATCTCCACCATCATCCAAAATCAAGTTCAATGGCTTACCATCTTTAAATCCGTTAATTGTTTGGTCAATACACCAATCAAAATCTTCATCACTTAATCCTTTCCAAGCATAAACAGGTACTCCTGTTGCAGCAATTGCCGCAGCAGCCTGATCTTGTGTAGAGAAAATATTACAAGATGACCAAGTTACCTCAGCACCTAAAGCCGTTAATGTTTCAATTAAAACTGCAGTTTGAATTGTCATGTGCAAACATCCTGCAATTCTCGCTCCAGCCAAAGGCTTCGAATCACCATACTCTTCACGAAGAGACATCAAACCTGGCATTTCTGCTTCAGCAATAGTGATCTCTTTTCTTCCCCACTCAGCAAGGCTAATATCCTTTACTTTGTATCCTAATTTTTCCATTGTACTCATATCTATAATTGTATGTTTTCTATTTTTCCGACTGCAAAGTTACGAAGTTCCTTTCAGATTATGAATTTTTATACTGATTTTGACTATTTAAACCTTCAATCTTCAAATCGGATTAAAGATGTTTTTTAATCAAATCTTCCAATCCATCGATAAACCGAGGATGGTCATTAGAGCTTGGCACTAACTGTACTTTTTCGCCTCCATGTTGCTCAAATATCTCCTGGTACTCATCTCCTATTTCAATAAGTGTCTCCAAACAATCCGCAACAAAAGCAGGGCTAAATACCAATATCTTTTTAGCTCCTTTTTGAGCAAGTTCAGCTATAATTTCATCCGAAAATGGAGTCAACCATTTTTTATTGAGCCTGGATTGAAAGCTAACTGTATGGCTTTCTTCTGCGATATTTAGTTTTTGCGTTATCAACCTTGTTGTAGCATAACAAGTTGCTTTATAACAGAACTTGTTCTTATCGTCTAATTCCTTTTCACACGAATGATCCGAACATAAGTCAGCCCCTTCATAGACCTTATCTACATGTCTTTTCGGCAGGCCATGGTATGAGAACAAAACATGATCGTATTGCTGAAGATCGAATTGCTTGGCGCGATCCACCACAGAGTCAATATATCCTTCATTGTCCCAGAACTGATTGATGGCAACCACTTCAGGAATAACCCACCATTTTTGCATGATCTTCATCGCAAGTTCAAACACGGATCCGGTTGTAGCTGAAGCATAATGCGGAAACAATGGCAGAATGACAATCCGATCGTAATTCTCCTTACGCATTTGCGCAAGTGTGTCATACATAGACGGGTTTTGATAACGCATCGCCAAATGAACACTTATTTCATCGTTTAAAAATCGTTCACTTAATTTGTTTTGTACGCTTTCAGAATGCGTAAGAAGTGGAGATCTTCCATCACACAATGACCACAGATCACGATATATTTTCGCAGATTTAGGTGCTCTGAAAGGAACAATGATCCCATTAACCAATAAAATTCTGCTCAACCATGGAAGGTCGATAACCCGAGGGTCATTTAAAAATTCGCTTAAATAGCGCCGTACATCCGAAGTTTTCGGGCTATCCGGAGTTCCAAGCTGTACAAGTAATATTCCTGTCCGTTTCATCAAAATAATTTTTTTCGCCAATCTTTAGATTCAGCAACATTTAACAAATCTAATTTAATCAAATAAGAAATAGCCTTTTCGAATGCTAAAGGATACTCTATTCCAGAATAATTCCAGTTGGTTTCATTCAACCAATTCTCTACCTGACCATGACGGAGATTATACCGCCAGGATATAAGATCAACTGCATTTTCATTCTTTTTCAGCTCTTCAGCTTTTCTGTTTACAATGCTACAGATAACTTTAATTTGCTCAGAGTAGTTTTCATAAACTTCACTTCGAACGGCAATAACAAAACAAGGCCAAGGTGTTACTACCTCATCAACCATTCGGCATTTTTTTTGTTCCGTATAAGGGTGTGTTGTATATTTTTCCCACAGAAAAGCTTGCGCCTGATTGTTTTCAAGTGCCCAAAGCCCTCCATAAACATCACCAACAACATTGAACTTCAATAAATTCGTGTCCCAGTCCTCTTGATCCGCCTTTACATAGCTCATCAAATGCGAACCCGAACCTTCACGGGAAATAGCAAAGGTTGTCCCCTCAAGTTGATCTACAGTTTCTATGTTCGAATGAAAGGGGACATGAATTCCCCAATGTAAAGGGGTAGTAACATATACCTGTACAATTTTTGCTTTAAGCCCCTGTAAAATTGCTCTTGTAATTCCTTCGGTTAACAATACTGCTATATCCAAAGATCCGTTTTCAAGTCCCCGAATCATTTGACCAGTTCCACCACCCATATCACTCCAATGCAACTGAATGCCCTTTTCTCTGAATTTACCCTCTTCAATTGCCATTCTCCATGGTAAATTAAAATGTTCCGGAACGCCTCCTATCTTTAACCCATTCATAATTAATTATCTGAAAATTGCATATCGTGAAGCGTTCTATATACTCCATTTTGTTCTAATAGTTCGTGATGCGTGCCCTCTTCCGCTACCTCACCATCTTTAAGCACAACGATCTTATCCGCCTTTTGAATGGTGGATAATCGATGAGCAATAATAATCGATGTTCTGCCTTTGGTTAATTTATCCGTTGCTTTCTGGATCAGTTCTTCAGATTCGTTATCAACACTTGATGTAGCCTCATCTAAAATCAAAATATAAGGATCATAAACATATGCACGTATGAAGGATAACAACTGCCGTTGACCCGTAGACAGCGATCCTCCCCTTTCACCAACCACGTATTCATAATTACCGGGAAGTTTCATGATAAAGTCATTCGCTCCTACTGCTTTAGCAGCCTCTATTACTTGATCTTTAGATATTGCCTTATCACCAAGAGTAATATTATTCAATATGGTATCCGAAAACAAAAATACATCCTGTAAAACAATTGCAATATTCTTTCTTAAGTAGTTCAGCTCAATCTCGGGTAGCTTTGTTTTTCCAAGTAATATATCTCCTTTTTGGTATTCATAAAATCTTCCTATCAGGTTTACCAGAGAGCTTTTACCTGCACCTGTTGCACCAACAAATGCAACCGTCGAACCTGATTCGATCTTCAGATTTACATTCTTTAAAACCCAATTATTGCTACTGTATGCAAAATACAGCTCTTTAAATTCAATCGCCTGATCGAATTTACAATCTGTAGTAGTACCCATATTCTGAATATGCTCTTCCAGATCAATAATTTCAAATACTCGTTCGGCACGCACTGTTCCCCTTTGAAGAATATTAAACTTATCCGCCAGCTGACGAATAGGCCTGTAAAGCATATGTATCCATAAAATAAATGATAAAATTTCACCAAACATCCCCTGAATATCATCTATCGTTTTTCCTTGCACCATTAAAGCACCCCATACCAAAAGAAGGGCAATCGATAGGGAGCTCAATAATTCTACAACTGGAAAAAAGATAGAGTAAGCCCAAACTGCCTTTATATGTGCTTGTTTATGGTCCTCATTTATTTCTTGAAATTGATTGAATTCCCTTTCCTGGCGATTAAATAGTTGCACCAATGACATACCCGTTAATCTTTCCTGAACAAAGGTGTTCAGCTTGGTGACCTGTTCGCGCTCCATTTGCAATGACCCTCTGACAACTCTTGCAAAAACACGTGTTGCAATAATGAGTAAAGGTATAGGGATTAAAGTCATTAACGCCAATTCCCAATTAAACCAGAACATTAAGAACATTACAGCAATGAGCGAAATCAAATCGCCTACCATAGACATCATACCCGCTGAAAACACCTCAGTAATTGCCTCTAGATCGGATACTATTCGAGTAACAAGCGCACCAATCGGTGTTCGGTCAAAATAACGCAATCTAAATGTTAGTATTTTTTGAATCAGCTTGTTACGCAGATCGCGTATTATTGACTGAGCGAATAAATTTGAAAAATATGCAGAAAGAAATTGAAAAAGGGCTTCGAAAATAAGCATCCCAATAATTAGCATCGTCCACACGATCAACTGGCCTTGATCCGGGTTCTCAATAATATGCTCGTTTACCATATAACCAATCACCAATGGTCTCAAAGGTCCTAAAACCGCCAAAATCAAAGTACAAAGAACCGCAATAAGAAACAATGTTCTATACGACCTCCAATAAGATAGTAAGCGTTTAAAAACCGATATATTCAGCTTCGATTTCTCTAACATTGAAACAAAAGTAATTTAAAGATTCGTTGGTTCAACAAATCGAATATCTAAAAAATTGAGAGTCGGTATTCATCTATCAACGTTAGCTATAAAAATGCCAAATTATTTAATCCTGGATACCGTATAACTCTTAAAAATGAACTAACTTTATACTTAAATTAGAATAACAATGGTTTGCGATTTATCCAAAACGAATTCGATTTTCTCTACGTTCATTTCCGAATTGAGAGATGTAGAGATCCAAAAGGACTCAATGAGGTTTAGAAGGAATTTAGAACGGATCGGGGAGATCTTAGGATATGAATTATCGAAAGAACTACAATTCGACGCAAAAAATATAACCACACCACTTGGAGTAGCTAGTACTTCATTAATAAAAAATCAACCTGTGCTTGCGACAATTTTGAGAGCAGGTTTAGGAATGCATCAGGGATTATTAAATTATTTCGACCAATCTGAAAGCGCCTATGTTTCAGCCTACCGAAAACATTCGACACCTGATGAATTTGAAGTGTTCGTAGAATATATGGCAGCCCCAAGAATCGATGACAAAGTTTTAATAATAAGCGACCCAATGTTAGCAACTGGTACGTCTATGGCATTGGTCTATAAAGCACTATTGAAACAAGGAACTCCTTCAAAAGTAATAGTTGTAGCTGCAATTGCCACTCCTGAAGCATTAGAGTTATTAAAGAAAAAAATGCCAGCAAATACAGCCTATTACATTGGTGCAATTGATGGTGAGCTTACGGCTCAGTCCTATATAGTTCCTGGAATCGGAGATGCTGGCGACTTAGCTTATGGTGAAAAATGCTAGAATGATATCATGACAATTTGGGCCCTTTTTTCTTTATTTCTAATTGCGATGATCAAGTTTATGTTTGCACCATTAGGAGGACCGGCATTAAACCTTGATTTTTTTGAAACTTATTTGAGTTGTATTTCGGGTGCTGCCTTTAGTTCATCAATTTTCTTTTTCTCAGCAAATTACTTTCTGAAACGAGCAAGAAGAAGAAACAAACAGAAAAGAGAGCGGAGATTAGCTATGGGGTTACCGCCTAAGATGAAAAAAAAATTCACACGAGTGAATAAATTTATTGTACGCACCAAAAGGTCTATTGGGATCATCGGAATCACATTCTGGGCACCCTTATTTTTGTCAATACCTTTGGGAAGTATAATAGCTGCAAAATTCTACGGAAAGAATAAAAACGCTTTCCTTTTGATTATTCTTGGCATTTGTATCAACGGAATTATAATTACCGGATTCACATATTTGTTTTAGAATGAAGCATTTGTTTTTTGATTTGGATCGAACGCTCTGGGATTTTGAAACTAATTCAGAAACTGCTCTAAAAAAATTGTACGCTGACTTGAACCTTGAAAAACATTTAAGATCATTCAATTCTTTCCATACAACTTACAAAAAAATAAACGGCGTTCTCTGGTACAAATACGGCCTGGGAGAAATTAGTAAGTCCGAGCTTAGAATAAAACGTTTTGACGATACATTAAAAGAATTTGGCATACACGATATAGAACTTGCTAATGCTCTCGGAGAGGGGTATATTAAAATATCTCCCTATCAAACCAAGCTCTTTCCGAAGGCGATTGAAACTCTTTCTGCACTTCAAAAAGAAGGGTTTGCACTTCACATAATTACAAATGGATTCAAAGAGGTTCAGCATACCAAATTAGAGAAAAGCGGTATTATTGATTTTTTCAATATTATCTTGTGTTCGGAAGAAGTTGGTAAAAATAAGCCCGCACGCATTGTATTCGAACAGGCATTGAAAAAAGCCAGTGCAAAGCCCAATGAATGCATCATGATCGGAGACGATTACGAAGTAGACATAAAAGGTGCTGAAAATGCAGGAATACAGGGGATATTATTCGATCCATCTCGTAAATATAAGATCGGGACTCACGAATGGCACATACACGATTTGGAAGAAATTCCCGGGATCATACCCTGGATAGCGAAGACATTGATTTAAATCATTGATTCATTTCCTGTCGCAATTTCTCATATAACACCATTCCAGCACTAACGCTTACATTTAACGATGCTATTTCACCCTTCATTGGTATTTTACAGCTGATATCGGCTAAATTTATTAAATCGGATGTGATCCCATCCTTTTCGGAACCCAATATTACAGCTACTGCTCCTCTCAAGTTTGTTTCATAGAGCGGAACTGATGCTCTTTCAGTACATGCCACAACACGCATTCCACATTGTTGAATGTAAAAAAGTGAGTCTTTCAAACTATCTGTTTTACAGACCTTGATCCTATTTAAAGCTCCCGCAGATGTTTTAACGGCATCCGAAGTGACATGAGCCGACCCTTTGGATGGAATCAAAATAGCATCTACCCCTTCGCACTCAGCGGTTCTCGCTATTGCACCAAAATTGCGCACATCGGTTATTCTATCCAATGCCAGAATAAAGGGCTTTTTTCCTTCTTCCATTAAACTTTCTACCAAATCTTCTACTGCGTAATATTCAATTGGAGAAACCAATGCAACGACTCCCTGATGGTTCTGGTCTGTAATACCGTCTAATTTTTCGACCGGCACAAACTGTAATTGATGACTCTGCCCTGCCAAAGCTTCTTTCAGTTCAACAAAGAGATCCTTGTTCATTCCCTTCTGAATAAGAATCTTATTCAATACACGATTTGCTCTTATTGCTTCAATAACTGCTCGAACACCAAAAATAAATTCGTCTTCAGAGGGCCTTTTGCGCTCGTATTTATCTCTTTCCATTACTTTAAAATTTATACGTAAAAATGACCTGTACATCACTGCTTACTGTTTTTGCAACAGGGCATGCTTCACCGACATTTTTAATTTTCTTTTGTACTTCTGCGGACCAATCGTTTCCGGAAAAATTCATTTCTAATTCAATTCGTTCTATCCTTCTAGGTCCCGAGACCATTATTTTATTTACCAAAGCCGTACAGTGCTCGAAGTTGATATTATTATTGTCACAATAAATCCCAATGATCGTTATCATACAGGATGCATAAGAAGTGGCGACAAGATCTGTCGGTGAAAAAGCCTTACCTTTTCCATTATTATCAACCGGAGCATCTGTTATTATGCTTGATCCAGATTTTAAGTGGATACACTTGGTGCTTAATCCACCTAAATATTCAACTTTTGATATCGCCATAATTCTAAGTATTTACATACATTTGTAATTGCTTGACAATCGAGACCGAAAAATTAGTGACAAAAGTAGCGTTTTTATTCGCGCCCGTCTTGTTTTGGACGTTTTTAAAATTCTCAATATGAGTGAAACAATTGATACGAATAATAACATTAGAATAAAAAAGCCAAAATGGCTCCGAGTGAAGCTGCCTACAGGTGAGAATTACAAAAAAGTCAGATCCCTGGTAGATCAGCATGAGCTTCATACAATCTGCGAAAGTGGGAATTGTCCAAACATGGGGGAATGCTGGGGGGCAGGGACAGCAACCTTTATGATATTAGGCAATATTTGTACCCGCTCCTGTGGATTCTGTGCTGTAAAAACCGGTCGTCCAGAGAGTGTTGATGAATTTGAACCCGGTAAAGTTGCACATAGTGTTAAAACTATGGGAATAAAACATGCTGTAATTACCTCTGTTGATAGAGATGACCTGAAAGACGGCGGTGCAAATATTTGGGTTCAAACAATACGGGCAATACGCAAACAGTCTCCTGAAACAACGATGGAAACACTTATTCCTGATTTTTCTGGAAAATGGGAGAACCTGCAAATAATTATAGACGCAGCGCCAGAAATTGTAAGCCATAATTTAGAAACGGTACGAAGGCTTACCAAGGAAGTCCGGATACAGGCAAAATACGACAGAAGCCTGGAAGTCTTATTTCGGTTAAAAAAAGGTGGCATGAAGACTAAATCAGGTATCATGCTGGGTATTGGGGAAACGCATGATGAAATAGTAGAAGCTATGGAAGACCTGCGAAGTGTAAATGTCGATATTCTTACACTTGGTCAATATTTACAACCCACACAAAAGCACCTTGCTATTCATGAATTTGTTACTCCTGAACGATTCAAGGAATACAAAGATATTGGACTGGAAATGGGATTCAGGATTGTCGAAAGTGGCCCTTTGGTTCGGTCATCGTACAGGGCAGAAAAACATTTATTTTAATCTAGACCTGTATCTTTTTCCCAGAATATTACAATACAGCCATTTCATCCTTATGAAAAGTTCGGTTAATTTTACTTGTAAAACTGTTTATCTGCTTGCATTTATTTCAATAATTATTGTTATTTTGCGTGGCTTTAAACGATACCCTATTTTAGAATTATAAGATATACTTATGAAAAAAATTATTGTTGCTTCTGTATTTTGCGTATTGACTGGGATTTCTGTAAATGCACAACAAAAAACGGATGGATTTTGCGCCCACAATCGCCAGTTAAAAGAGACTTTTAAATTGTATCCGGAATTGGAGGCGGGCTACTATGCGAATCAATTGTTAATGAACAGCAGAGTTGATAAACCGAATCATAATAATTTGGAGAAGTCAACCGCATTATATACTGTTCCTGTGGTTTTTCATGTACTGCATCAGTACGGAAACGAAAACATCACAGATGCTCAAATTTACGATGCAATGGCGGTAATCAATAGAGAGTTCAATGCTGCCGACCCTGATTCGGTGAACATTGTTGCAGAGTACGATACTTTGATCGGCAACAGCCAGATCGACTTCAAACTTGCGGCACTTGACCCATTTGGAAACTGCACTAATGGTATCGATCGCATTTATTCGCATGAGACCAACAATGGAGATGCTCCTTCCAAATTAAATCAGTGGAATCGTTCTCGTTACTTAAATATCTGGGTTGTTCAAATTGTGGGTACACCAGGTGCTGCTGCATATGCTACTCCTCCGGCATCAACCGACGGGGGCGGCTATTGGTACGATGGAGTACTATCCAATCACTCCTATGTAGGTTCTATAGGAACTGCTTCTGTTGGTGTGGAATCTGTGTTAACTCATGAGCTTGGTCACTGGCTTGGTCTAGCACACACATTTGGAAGTTCAGATCTAATAAACGTGGGTCCTACCATTTGTAACGATGATGGTGTTGAAGATACACCGCCAACTCGAGGGCATCTCAATTGCCCTGCAGGTTATCCAGCAACATGGATCGATTGTGATACTGCTGGTGTTATCGTTGAAGATGTTCAAAACTATATGGATTATTCTTATTGCGATGTGCATTTCACTCCTGGTCAGGTAAATGTAATGCATAATGCACTGGAAGGAATTTCAGGACAGCGAAACAATCTCTGGACAGACTCAACTTTAATGCTTACAGGAGTTACCGATCTGCTATTACCACAAGATCCTGCAAATCCGTTAACGGTTCCTGTATGTGTTCCTGTAGCAGATTTTTCTTCTAGTTCGAAAACTATTTGTGTTGGCGAAGCTATGACGTTTTCGGATGCTTCCTGGAATGCGGTTGTTGACTCCAGAGCATGGACATTCCCAGGAGGGACACCTGCTACATCAACTGCCTTAAACCCTTCTGTAACTTTTGATACACCAGGGTATAAGACAATAACTTTAGCTGCAACAAATAGTGCAGGCACAGGTACTGAAACAAGAACCGCCTACATTTATGTTTCTCCGAAATGGGGAGATTTCAACGGGCCAAATTTGATTGACCTCGAAGGACCTTCTGCAAATTGGTTTATTGTAAACAACCCTGAAAACAACCATGCCAGCTTCCAATTAAATTCGAATACAGGATACAACAGTTCTACCTCGTATAAGCTGAACAATTACAAGGATGTTTCGAATGCCGACCTGTTTACGGATGATTTTTTCTATAATTTCAGATTAGGGCTAAATATAGACGAGTTAGTTACCCCTTCTTTTGACTTGAGGTATACTACCGGAGTAACCGTTTCGTTCAAGTATTCTTATGCTACCAATGCTACGCAAATAGCGGATATCACAGAAAAGATAAAAGTTTACTATTCGAACGACTGTGGAGAAACCTGGTTACCAAGAAACCTTACAGTAAATGGTTCTCCAGTTGGAAACTCACTAACTGGTGATGATATTGTTACCGGAGGGTTTGCCGGATTAACCGATTATGTTCCCCTGACAAATAGTGATTGGAAAACCGCTAGTTTTACATACAATCCAACGAGTTTATCGGATCATGCAAGATTTAAACTTCAATTTATTGCTTCCGATTACGCTAGTAATTTGTACATCGATGACATCAATGTTGGAGGCACATTAAATCTCTTTTCAGATGAAATTGCACTTCTCGATCTGAACGTATATCCGAATCCTTCATCAAATGGAAACTTTATTAATGTGAGCTACACAGCACAGAATAATCCGGTAACTTTTACCTTAAGAGATGTACAGGGGAAAATAATTACCTCGGAAGTATTGGAAGCTACCAATTCTTTAGTTAATCATACTTTAAAAAACACCAGAGAGCTTCAATCCGCATGTTACTTTTTAGAAGTTCAATCGGGTGATTACACTACCGTGCGAAAAGTGGTAGTGTTATAATAGTATTAAATTTCAGGATCCAAGTACTTATGAAAAATTATATCTATCCATTATTAACCGGAATAATAATATCATTTACAGGCCAAGCACAAGTTATACCCTGCGGTACTGATGAGGCGCTCGAAGACCTACACAAGCAGTTTCCAGAATTAAAGACTGAATACGACGCTAGACTTCTACTGAAAAACAGTCAATTGTCGCATCAGACTAATAATGGAGAAAAGGCTGTTTCCTACGAAATACCTGTGGTATTTCATATTCTTCATATGTATGGATCCGAAAATATAAGTGATGCTCTTGCCTACGACTTAATGAATAGACTCAATGAAGATTACAGTGCCACAAATGCAGATATTTCAGATGTGGTCCCTTCGTTTACAGCATTGGTTGGTGATGCTGAAATCTCATTTAAATTAGCTTCATTGGATCCTTATGGGAATTGCACCAATGGAATCGAACACGTTTACACGCACGAAACTTTTACGGGTGATTATGCACATAAAGTTGGGCAGTGGAACAGATCACACTACCTGAATATTTGGGTTGTCAATCAACCTGGAGAAGCCTCTGCAGGGATCCTCTTGGGATATGCTACCTTCCCACAATCAACAGATGGTGCTGCTTACTGGACCGATGGTATTGTAGTTCGGGATTATACTGTGAACGGAAATAACCGAACACTTACACATGAAGTTGGGCATTATCTAGGCCTCAGACACACTTTTGATGGTACTAGTGCCGGAGATGGGTTTTGCGGTGATGATAGTGTTTTAGATACTCCACCAACCGATGGGTCCTTCTCTACATGTGATCTTACACTTTCATTTTGTGACACACCAGTAATTGAAAATGTTCAGAATTATATGGATTATTCCAATTGCAGCAGAATGTTTACAATAGATCAGACTGGTGTAATGCACAATGCTTTAGAAGGAATTGCCGGACAGAGAAATATTTTATGGCAGGATACCACACTTATCGAAACCGGCATCATTAATCAAACACTACCGCAATCAGGATTAACTGTACCGTTATGTGCACCCGTTGCTGATTTTTCATCAAGTTCGTATTCGGTCTGTGTGGATGAACCAATGACTTTTTCGAATGCATCATGGAATGCAGTAATAGATAACTGGAGCTGGACATTTGAAGGCGGCACACCGGCAACTTCAACTTCGTTAAACCCTGTTGTTACTTTTGATACTCCGGGATACAAGACAATTAGTTTATCGGTTTCAAACACTGCAGGAACAGGAATAGAAACGAGAAGTGCCTACATTTATGTTTCGCCAAAATGGGGCGATTTTAATGGACCAAACTCGATTGATCTTGAAGGTGCTTCAGCAAACTGGTTCTTGGTGAACAATATTGAAAATAATCACGGGAGCTTCAAGTTGGATAATGGAACTGGCTATAACGGTTCTACTTCATATAAATTAAACAGCTATAAAGATGTTTCAAATGCCGACCTGTTCACAGATGATTTTTTCTATAACGCTCGTTTGGGTAAAAGTAAGGATGAATTAATCACGCCTTCATTTGACTTGAGATATACTTCAAATGTTACTGTTTCATTCAAATATTCATACGCTACTAATGCCACACAAGTAGCGGATATTGAAGAAACCTTAAAAGTTTATTATTCCAATGACTGTGGAGAAACCTGGTTACCTAGAAATCTTACTCTAGATGGTGTTCCTGTAGGAAATTCATTAACTTCCGATGATATTGTTACAGGTGGATTTGCCGGTTTTACCGATTACAAACCTCTTACGAATAATGATTGGAGAACAGCTAGCCTAGTGTATAACGCATCGAGTCTTTCAGACCATGTACGGTTTAAATTTGTCTTTGAAGCCTCAGATTACGCAAGTAACTTCTACATTGATGAAATAAATATTTCGGGAACATTAAATCTCAATTCTGATGAAATTGCACTTCTCGATTTGAACGTATTTCCGAATCCTTCTTTAAATGGACACTCAATTAATGTTAGCTATACCGCGCAGAATGAACCTGTAACTTTTACCTTAAGAGATATTCAGGGGAAAATAATTACCTCCGAAGTATTGAAAGCTACTAATTCTTTGGTTAATCATACGCTAAAGAATACCGGGGAGCTTCAATCGGCTTGTTATTTCTTAGAGGTTCAATCGGGAGACTTTAAAACAACCAGAAAAGTGGTTATTCTTTAATTAAGACACTGAATAATGTTGCAAAAGGCTATTTATCCAATAGCCTTTTTTTTGTTTAAAAATTGAGGTGACATACAAATAGTCAAAGTATAAATAATAAATTTGCATTAAACACAAATAACGCATGAGCACATTCGATATTACAATTATTGGTTCTGGCCCCGGGGGTTACGTCGCAGCTATTAGGTGTGCACAGCTGGGGATGAAAACAGCAATTATTGAAAAGTATGGCACATTGGGAGGAACTTGTTTAAATGTTGGTTGTATTCCATCGAAAGCACTGCTTGATTCGTCTGAGCATTACCACAATGCTACAAACAATTTTGCCGAGCATGGAATAGATATCAAAGAAGTTAAGGCCAATATAGAACAAATGGTCAAAAGAAAAAATGATGTTGTTTCGCAAACGTGTTCCGGCGTGAAATATTTAATGGATAAGAACGAAATACAGGTGTTTCACGGCACAGGATCCATTACAGACAAGAATACGGTAAAGATCACAGATAACAATAAAAAGGAAACCAAAATCAGCACAAAGAACATCCTCCTGGCTACAGGGTCCAAACCAAATTTTTTTCCGGGTATGGAACCAGATAAAAAACGAATAATAACATCAACTGAAGCGCTAAATCTTAAAGAAATACCAAAAAAAATAGTAGTAATCGGTGGAGGTGTAATTGGACTGGAGCTTGGTTCTGTTTTTGCGCGCCTTGGTTCTAAAATAGAGGTGGTTGAATTTGAGAAAACAATAATTCCCACAATGGACAAAACCATGTCTAAAGAATTAACCAAAGTGTTGAAAAAAGAAGGGTTCAAATTTCATTTACAACATAAAGTACAAAAGGTGACCAATACAGGTTCGGGTGTGTCGTTAGATGTTTTAGACAAGAACAATAAAGAGGTCAAAATGGAAGCGGACTACTGTCTGGTAGCAGTAGGAAGAAAACCTTATACTCAAGGACTAGGGCTGGAGAATGTAGGAATCAAAGTAACGGACAAAGGGCAGATTGATGTAAATGATGATCTTCAAACCTCTGTGCCAAACATCTATGCAATAGGTGATGTGGTAAGAGGGGCTATGCTAGCACATAAAGCAGAAGAAGAAGGAGTATATGTTGCTGAGCTTTTGGCAGGTCAAAAACCGCATTTAAATTACAACCTTATTCCTAGTGTCGTATACACTTGGCCTGAGGTCGCAGCAGTAGGTAAAACCGAGGATGAATTGATCGATGAGGGTAAAGAAATAAAAATTGGTCAATTTCCAATTAAAGCCTTAGGAAGAGCCAGGGCCAGTATGGACATAATGGGCACTATCAAAATAATAGCGGATAAGAAAACCGATGAGGTACTAGGAGTACACATGATTGCTCCCAGAGCTGCCGATCTGATAATGGAAGCTGTAACTGCAATGGAATACAGAGCTTCTGCGGAAGATATGGCAAGAATCTGCCATCCACACCCAACCTACTCAGAGGGGGTTAAAGAAGCAGCATTATCTGCAACTGCAAACAGACCTTTACATATTTAATTCCTGATAGTACAGATGCTGTGTTAACTTGATCGCTATGCTATTCTGTTTAAGGTGAGTCTAATAATTATTTTTCAAGGAGACAATGCTATTGTGGACCTGTGTTACGATTTCCGCAGGATCTTTTGAAATCGGAAGGGTTGGTTTACCACAAGTAATCTTGCTTAGGTGAGGAACAGGCACCGGGTCTCCTTTAGGTAACACCTTTCCTAATCCCTTTAGATAAATAGGAATAAAGGGGATTTCAGGCCGAGCTTGTAATATAAGGCCAATACCCCACTTAAAGTCCTGCATCACTTCAGGTTCTCCTCTTGATCCTTCCGGAAAAAGAATTAATGAATGACCCCTGTCTAGTACTTCAAGCATCATTTCAATCGGATCTGGCTTATTTTCTCCTTTTTTAGGTCTTCCCCTTGGGATAAGTAAGGCATTGATAAAATAATTAGACAGTCGTTTTTTACTGTTTGTTTTACCGAAATAATAACCGGCAGCAACAGGATGTGTCTTTATAAGCTGTTTTGTTGGTATAAAGGACATTATAGTAATAGTATCTAGATGGCTATTATGATTGGCAACAATTATCGATGCTCCATTGTGAATAATATTTTCTTTGTCCTTTATCGATATGCCGGCAAATAACTTAAGAAGGAACCGCATGATTACCCTGTAAATAAGCCAAAGCAAAAACCTTCTCATTATAAATAATATAGATTATATACAATATGGAAAAACAAAGGCCCCGTCAATGCAAGTGAATCTATGCGATCCAAAATTCCTCCATGACCAGGTATGGATTCACCCGTATCTTTTATTCCAATATCTCTTTTTACTGCCGAAAGAACCACATCGCCGATGAATCCAGCAATTGCTATGGTAAAACACACAAGAATGATCTGGGTATCTGTAAATGGTGTTAGAAATTTCAGAAAATATCCTACAATTACCGTAGTTAAGACTCCTCCGATCAAGCCTTCCCATGTTTTATTAGGGCTCACTTTGGGTAGTATTTTATACTTTCCAAATAATTTTCCCCAGGTAAATTGAAATACGTCATTCATCTCTGTAATAAACACAATGAACAACAATAATGAACGCCCACCGGCATTAAACCCATCGATCTCCGGAAGCGCTACTAAAAATGCTAAATGACTTAACCCGAAGACGGTTAACATCAGCTGAGTGGGAAGGACACTCATTGATTTTCCAATATCATCAATATCGCCATTTATTACGAGCATAAATGGGATCCAAAGAAACATGAAAATAGGTATGAATGTTAAAAACAACCCGTATTGACCGATGTATGCAAAGTAATATTGCACAGGAATCGCTAGAAAACACCATATCAGTGTTCTTCTATCGGCAGACCGAACGTTCTTACTGATTGAAGATAATTCCCTCAAAGCAACAAAAGACAACAATCCAAGTGATATAAATGTAATTATAGGATGTAAAATTGTTGCCGCAACAAAAATTACCGCCATCAACCACCACGATTTGGTTCGCATAACAAGTTCGCTAAAATCTGCCTTGGGCTTTAGTTTACCCAGCACAAAAAAAAGTACACTAGAAAAAATTAGAATTCCAAAAATTAATCCAATAACAATAGAAACCTCCCAGTTCTCTTCAAAAATATCGTAATTAATCAGATCCTTCACTTAGTGCTTTTTTTATTCGGATGGAAGTGCTCAGCACGATCAATATAACCATTCCACCGAATATGTAATTAAGGTAATCGATTATTCCCGGGATAAAAAACAGCATCAAACACATTGCTCCAATCACAAGAGCTCGATCGCTCTTGCCCATTGGGCCTTCGTATCTACGAGCACCACCCAGTACTTTCCCCATTACACCACTGAATTCATTAAGAATTGAAAGAAAAATAAATCCAAGCAACAGCCATTGGTTCACTCCTTCCAGTTTTATAAGTGGTAGATACATTGCAGTATCTGCTATTACGTCTCCTAGCTCGTTCAATACCTCCCCCCCCTTACTTTGCATTTTGTATTCACGAGCCATCATTCCGTCCATGGCATTTAATGCCATTCGAACCAATAAAGCCAATGGAAGAATCCATAACATTACACCGGAAGGAAACATCCAGAACAATACACCGACGGCAACAGATAGGATTATCGAAAGCCATGTAATTCGGTTGGCAGTAAATCCAATTCGATACAGTACGCCTACAAATGGTCTCAATAATTTCTGAAACGCTGGTTTTATTTTGTATACCGAAATCATTTACTCAATATAGAGATTTGTTTCAGGAATTATTCTATTCGCGCTCGATTTAAACAATCCATGCTTGAAAAAGTACAAAATCTGTTCTCCTGCTTCATCGAATTGTTCGTATAGATCGTCATGATTCAAGTTTGTATAACAGTAATCACCATATACTTGCATTAGCCCATCTACACTCCAATTTATTGGCCCTAATTTTTCGGCCGTTTCTCTATGCTTCAGCATCAATTTTGTGGGTAAAGCTTCTATTATTATTCCTATTCTTTTCTCCTCTACCGTGCTGTTCACAATGTATGGTGTTTGGCTAAATTCTTTGATTGTTTTACCAGCAAAAAGGCGCGATAAAAAAGGACGATCTTCAACCAGAGCATAAGGGGCCCTTTCCTGAATCGGACTACGATCGTATACGAGATGTGAAAGATTCGGCAATTTATGATCTTCGAGCCATAAATTAAACGACCACCCTCCAATTATATAACATAAAACATGAATGTCTTTATATGCATCAAGATCGTACTTATTAATGAACCCATCAATATTTCTGGCACATTGCTCAAGGCTCTTTCTGCTAATAAAGTCTGGAATAAAAAGATCATAACCCCGATTGCTATAATAATCCCGAATGTTCTTGATACCATGGTTTATAGAACCGAATCCGGGAAGAATGAGAATAGCCTCTTTTTCTGCCGCAGGCTTTGTTCTATCTATTATAGCTATATCTTTTGCGTGTACCACATAAGAGCCATACAGAAAAAAAACAAGAAAAAGGATGGTGCGATTCATTTCAAAAATTACTTCACCAATGTCATTTCATCAACAAGGTGCCGTGCTCCTGAGTATACATCCATTACCCACAAAACGTATTTAATGTCCACAGCGATGTTTCGGCAACGAGAAGCATCAAACATAAAATCACTCATTGTGCTCTCCCAAGACCTGTCGAAATTCAATCCCATTAGATTTCCTTCACCATCAATTACCGGCGATCCCGAATTACCACCAGTGGTATGATTCGAACCGGTGAAGCACACCCAAAGCTCTCCATCCTGAGCATAATCACCATAGTTCTTGTTCTCTGCCAATTCTCTTAAGCGTGGTGGTAGATCATAATCGGGATTTCCCGTGTTGTTTTTAATAAGAATTCCATTTATTGTAGTGTGTTCTGTATATTTAGCACCATCGTGAGGTGCAGAACCCTCAAGCTTACCATAGGTAATACGCATCGTAGAATTAGCATCTGGCCAGTGCTTGTCTTCTGGGAACATCTCAAGCTTCCCTGCAACGTACGTCTTTAACAAGCCATCCATTTCTGCCGTGTATGCTCTAACTACCGGAATAACATTAATAAAGAAATTATCATTCGAGGCTTTCCATAACTTGAATCCCTGATCTTTCTTCTGGAGTTTGCTGAACGATTTCGAACTCAGCTTTGCCATGAATTTCTCGAATCGCGCTTCATTTGTCAGTATAGACTTATCGTAGATAGAATTGGTTAAATCTTCAATAGAGCAGTCCTTCAACACCTCTGGCAAACCAGCATCCTTCATTTGTTTTGCATACTCTTTTGTAAGCAACAAGAAAATCCGTTTATCGGTTTCTTCGTCGTAATTTTTGAAGAACGCCTTTGCCCCTTTTAATTGTTTGGCAATTGCCTCTTCCAACTCACCATTTTCTTCCAATTTTGAATATTGAGAGAGAAATTTATTCATTTCTCTTGCCCTCTTGAACAATTCAGGGCCAACATATAAATACTCTATCGCCATAGAATATGCAAAATCGGCATCTTTGTATTTGAGGACTAAAGCATTCATATCATCGATAACACTACCATATGTCTCTTGCCAGGTTTTTTTTGTTACCGCCATGTCGTTATATCGTTTTTCGCGGTCAAGCTTGATCTGAATTGCATTAACGGTTTTTAGTCCTCCCAACTGTCCTATCCATTTTTTCCAACCATTGGCTATTCTTGCTTGCTTTGAAGAATATTTAATCCTGAGCAATTCTGAAGATCGCATGCTGGCATCTATCACACCTATGGACTTTTCTCGCATTTTAATTCGTGCGGGCCTCTCTTTATCCATAATGTACCTGAGATCCTCAGAGCAAAGATGTTGTTCTGTGGTTCCAGGAAAACCGTATACCATCGTAAATTCTCCCGGAACTCTGTTCTTCATAGATACCGGCAGGAAATGAACTGGTTGATACGGTACATTCGTTTCGCTGTACTCACTGGGTTCATTATTTGTGCCCGCATAAACGCGAAACACCGAAAAATCACCTGTATGTCTTGGCCACACCCAATTATCGGTGTCACCTCCAAATTTACCAATTGCATTAGGAGGTGTTCCAACCAAACGAACATCTAAAAATGTTTCTTTAACGATCATGTAATATTCATTGCCATAATTGAACGCTTTAACTTTGGCAGTATAATGTACTCCTCGTTCTGCGTCTGCTATTATTTGTGCAATATTGGCTTGCATCTTCGCTGCTTTTTCATCCCCTTCCAGTGCTTCGATACCAAACAAAACAGTTTCTGTGACATCCTGAATCCGAACAACTCTAGAGGCGGTTAAACCAGGATTGGCTAATTCTTCATTCTTATTCTTGGCCCAAAATCCGTTCTTTAGGTAATTATTCTCCAGGGAAGAGTGGGATTGAATTTGTGAATAACCACAGTGATGATTGGTCAATAATAAACCCTGATCCGAAACCAGCTCAGCGGTACAGCCACCTCCAAAATGAAGTATCGCATCTTTCAGACTAGAGTTATTTACATCATATATCTCCTGAGCAGTTAACTTCATCCCCATAGCATGCATATCGCTTTCAAAAGCTTTGATCAGTGCCGGAATCAACATGCCCTCCTCGGCAAAGGACCGGAACATTGTAACTAAAGTAATTACGGTTATTAATAAGATTCTTCTCATAGTGCTATTTTGACTTTTTGGTTTCGCTAAAGATAAGGAGTTTGTTAAATTCGCAATGTGAATTTACTTGATTTTGTATTTAGACTAGGTGTTGTTTTCGCGATCTATGGCTTTATTTGGGGTATCATCAACATAGGCATCTATCTTTTAGGGCAGGGCCGACAAAGGTCTTTGACAGAAATATACATTCAAAAAGCAATAAAATACTTTTTACTCGTTGCCGTAACCTTTCTTTTTTGTATCAAAGGAGATGGAGCAAAATTTGAAATGATGGGCCAAACAATATTTGCCGGATTAATTCTTGTTACTTATTTCATAGGCAAGCTCCAAAAAAATCAAAATGTAACCATGCCTTTTATGTTTGCAGGTGAAAAACTAAACATGAGACAAAACACCTTTAATATGAAATCAGAAATTCTCGTTATCGCTTTATCCGTGGTCGTATTCATCGGTTTGTTATTTTTTCCGGAATATGCACAGAACCCTGTGTCTAATTGGTTTTACAAGAGCATTATTAATATAGAGAACACCCCAGTATTCGGGTTTATCTTTAAGGTGATTGGGTTCTTTTTTCTCTTAGGCCTTCTTTTTAAAATGATGAACGCTTTCGTATTTCTTATGAGTGGCGGTAAAGTGGATCCAAATCGGCCAATGCAAAGAGAAAACAAAAAGGACGATCGCTTTGATGACTACGAAGAGATTAGTTGATCAGCTGTTCTACGATTCGTTCTGTCTCCACCAGTAAAGGTTTCTTTCCGTTATTAACAAGTATGAAATCCGCAAGAGATTCTTTTTTGCTGTCTCCCCATTGTTTGTCCATACGTGCCGCCACTTCTTGTTTGGAAACTTCATCCCGTTTCATGACCCTTTCTATTCGCAGCTCCTCAGGAGCCGTAACGAGAATGACCTTGTCAAAATATTTATTGCTTTCTGTCTCGAATAAAATTGCTGCTTCGTTGAATACCAAGCTAGCATTTTGGTTTGAAGCAAATGCATCAAAAGCCTTTCTGACCATTGGGTGGACCATCCTGTTAACTTCCAGTCTGGCTTGATCATCCGAAAAGATTATTGTTGCCAGAAGCTCTTTGTTCAGTCGATCATTTTCATAAATCCCATCACCAAAAAGGTCAATTAACCGTTGTCTTACCTCAAGATCATTATTCAAAATTTGCTTTGCTACAGAATCGGAATAAAAAACAGGGAATTGCAATGATTCTAAAATTTTAGAAACGACACTTTTACCAGAACCAATTCCGCCGGTAATACCTATTTTGAGCATGAATTAAATTTCGTCAACTTCAATTATACTAAAGGGAAGCTCAACTATGGCCTCATAATCTTCGCCGGCCTCGGCCATATCTTCATCGTCCTTTTCAAAATACCAATTGACATGAACCGTAGTTGCTATTCCATTTATTCTCTCGAGTTGTTTGAAGAAGTCCAGAATGCATTTTGACGATGAAGTATTAAAATATTCCAATTTCATTTCAACCGTAGTTTGATCCTGCGCACTATTCTGGTAGCCTGTAATCCACTCATTAAGAGGCGCATAAAATTCTACGGAATTTTCGGGAATAGATCTACCCCTTAATTCCAATACTCCCGTTTCACCGTTAAAGTCTATTAATGGTGTTTTAGCGGACGGATCAAGATGAAATTTTTCCATACCCAAATATATAACTATATAATCATATATTCACTATCTATAGTGTAGAACAGAAAAAGTGCAAAAAAGATAATGTAACTTTGTTTTATGGAAAATGAATGGTTTGCGACTTGGTTTGATACACCACATTACCATACACTTTATAAGAACAGAGACGAAAGCGAAGCCAAACGATTCATTGAGAATCTGGTTGAACATTTAAAATTACCAACAGGGTCGAGACTTTTAGACCTGGCTTGTGGAAAAGG
>Ga0315334_10000522_pt1 | contig 23404 bp, 18 predicted proteins | sample M150034915metaG_FD_205555 | JGI IMG/M metagenome (GOLD analysis project Ga0315334, IMG submission 205555) | Ammonia-oxidizing marine archaeal communities from Monterey Bay, California, United States - M1 500m 34915 | ecosystem: Environmental > Aquatic > Marine > Intertidal zone | place: USA... | reverse complement strand
GCGCAGGAAAAGTTTGATGATGTCGTACATGCCATGGAAGATCATCAAAGATGGCACGATCTGAAGTCCTTTGTTCGAGGTGGCTATTGGCGCAACTTCAAAACCAAATACGAAGAAACCAACGAGATGTATGCTCGCATGATGCACGTCAGTCGACGTCTCAGTGAAGCAGAAGAATCAGGCGCCGATGTGGGCGAGCTAGCCGTCATCAGAGATCACCTTTATCGCGGTCAATGCAATTGCTCCTACTGGCATGGAGCTTTTGGCGGCATCTACCTGCCACATTTGCGAAATGCCATTTTCAATCATCTGATCGAAGCTGACACACGGCTCGACAAGATCATGGGATTGGATTTCAACACCGTGCAGGCCACGGTTGACGATTACAACTTTGATGGCCTTCAGGAAATCCGGCTGAGCAATAATCAACTTTGCGGGTGGATCTCTCCCGGACTTGGCGGACGGATCTACGAACTCGACATACGCGACATTGGACACAACCTGTTGGCAACCCTGCAGCGACGTCCGGAAAGCTATCACCGAAAAGTACTTTCCGGTCCGAACAAAGACGGCCATGACGGCGCGAGCATCCACGACCGCGTCGTTTTCAAACAGGAAAATCTCGACCAACGCCTGCACTATGACGCATTTGCTCGCAAGAGTTTGATGGATCATTTCTATGACAACGAGACGTCACTTGATGCCGTTGCCACAGGGCAGGCGATGGAGCGGGGAGACTTCGTCGAACTCCCATATGAAACCAAATTGCGGCGCGGATCTGATCGTGTTCAGGTGCAAATGCGGCGTGATGGCAATGCTTGGGGCGTACCAATCACCATCACCAAGGCAGTGACCATGGTAGCGGGAAGCAATCGGTTGCTCTTCACCTATCTGCTGGAACAGTTGCCCGTCAATAAACCTCTGCACTTTGCCGTAGAAATGAACTTTGCGGGAATGCCCGCTGGCGCAGATGACCGCTATTTCAGCGACCTGCAGGGGAATCGCCTCGGCCAACTCGGCGAACGGCTCGATTTATCTGATGCTGGGGGACTCAGCCTGTCCGATCGCTGGCTGAGAATTGATGTCTCACTCCAGATCGATCGCCCCAGCGGCATCTGGGCATTTCCGATCGAAACAGTAAGCCAAAGCGAAGCTGGATTCGAGCTTGTGCACCAAAGTGTCTGTGTTCAACCCCATTGGATTGTTAATGGAGATGCCGATGGACGTTGGTCTGTCCAAATCGAGTTAACCACAGCCTGTGAGGAACAGACAGAGACCGTGTCAGAGGAACAGGTCATCCAGTTGTAACTGCGCCAGTGGCAGTCGCTGCTGACAGGACAACGGTTTCAGGAAAGACGCTTGGGAACAGGGAACTCAAGAACAAACTTTGTTCCTCGTCCTACTTCGCTTTGAACGCTGATTCGTCCACCGTGGGCCTCGATGATTTTTCTGGCCGTGGGTAAGCCAAGGCCGGAACCGCCGTCCTTGGTACTGTAGAACGGCTCGAACATGTGCAACACGGTATTGTCATCAACGCCACTGCCAGTATCGATCAGGTCCAGTGCCACACTCTTTCTTGTCGTGTAAGTTCGCACCATCAACTGTCCGCCCTCCCCCATGGACTCCAGAGCGTTCTTGACAAGATTCATCAGAGCCGCCTGCAGTGAGTCACTGTGCAACAGTATCGCAGGTAAATCTGGATCAAGATACTTTTCGACATCGATCCCATCAGCATCAGCCTGCGCCTGGTAAGCCCGTAACACCATCAGGACTTGATCATTCAGGCTACCGGGAAGCAAATCAATGTCGCGGAGTCGGGTGTATTTCAGGAAGTCGCGAAGCAACGCTTCCATCCGCTCGCACTGACCTCGAACAATATCAACGCGATCCAGCGATCGGCGACTGCTGGGTGAATTCAGTTCGGCCAAATCTTCACTGAGCAAGTCGATATTCATATGGATCACCGACAGCGGATTCTTGATCTCATGGGCGAGGGATCCGGCCAATTCTGCCAATTCTTCGTATCGGGCCCGCATTGGGTCGACTTCGGGCTCTTTTTCAACACTGGACATTTGGACTCGGATGACAATGAAGCGGCTTGATCACGCTTAGAATTGTAGCGACCACGGGTGAGAGGGAAATGATATTCACTTCAGCCTTCTCCGTAGGCCCCTGATCGGTAAATGGAGTCATGATCTGCCTTCATTGCATGGTTCTGAGTACGGATCGCAGGCTATAAAATCTAAACTCCAGCGGGCTTTGGACAGATCCATAACGCCATGGTATGGCAGAGGCCGCAGGGTAGCTATTTGGCCCTGGCAGCCGACCTACAGCCGTTATTTAAAATGTTGGGTAATTACACCACCTTGCCTAGCCCGGCACTACAACCGTAATCTGATCCGTCCGTTTTAGCCCGTTCTCCCCGCCCCACACCGCCATGTCCACCGCACCACAAGACGAATCTTCGACTACCGATCCCTACTTCCAGTCTCTTTTTGCCGATCGAATCGGCGGGAAAAATTACGGCAAAGACACTGAAATTTACAAGTTCGAGAAGATCAAACGTGCCAAGCGAAAGGCACTGACGGATCACCCCGATCGGGACCTGTTGGATTTTGGAATTGGCGAGAACGATGCAGTGGCGGATCAGACGATTCGTGACGTCATGGCACAAGAAATAAATCAACCGGAAAATCGGGGCTATGCCGACAACGGTGTTGCGGAGTTCAAGGAGGCTGCTGCTCGTTTCATGCAACGACGTTTCGGCGTGCCACTTGATCCAGAGACGCAAGTCAATCATTGCATCGGAAGCAAACCAGCTTACGCGATGCTGCCAGCCTGCTTTATCAATCCCGGTGATGTCACGCTGATGACTGTGCCTGGCTACCCGGTCGCCGGGACCCATACACGTTATTACGGAGGCGAAGTATTCAGTCTGCCGCTGCTGGCTGAAAACAATTTCATGCCAGATCTCGATGCCGTGCCCGAAGACATTTACCGAAGAGCCAAGCTCCTTGTCCTGAACTATCCAAATTCGCCTACAGGCAGAACGGCGACCGCTGACTTTTATGCCAAAGTCGTTGCCCTAGCGAAGGAAAAGCAATTTGTCGTGGTTCAGGATGCAGCTCACATCATGCTGACATTCGACGGTGAACCCCTCAGTTTTCTTGAGACTCCTGGCGCCATGGATGTGGGCGTCGAGATCCATTCGATGAGCAAGGGCTACGATATGATCGGATGGCGAATGGGGTTCGTGTGCGGCCATCCCCGAATCGTTTCCGCCTTCGCTGACGTCAAGGATAACAGTGATAGTGGCCAATTCATTGCAACTCAAAAAGCTGCTGCTACTGCGTTGGATGATGACACAATCCCCGATCGGGTCAACACAAAGTATCGTCGGAGGCTCGAGAAACTGGTCGCCACTCTGAATGACTGTGGCTTCGAATGCGAAATGCCGGGAGGAACTTACTTTCTCTATGCTAAATCTCCCGTGGGGACTCAATCGGGACAAACCTTTGCTGCGGCCGAGGACGCAACGCGTCACCTCATTGAGCAGTTCGGCATTGTGACAGTCCCATGGGACAACGCAGGTTCCTACCTCCGGTTCAGCGTGACCTATGTCGCGGATAACGAAGCCAAAGAAGACGCCTTGATGGAAGAAACCAAACGGCGTCTGGGAGACGCCGGACTGACTTGGTAACGCCCCAAACAAATCACCTCAGGTGAGTTTTCGTCACGAGTGGCGACTCGCCGGTCCTCGTGCTTCTCCCTGCGACCTGTTGACTCAGACCGCGCATAAAAAAAGCCACTCGCAATTGAACGAATGGCTTTCGGATGTTCTGCAAAAGAATGTCGAAACTGTTCAACCGACACTCTTTAACAACGCAACTAAGCGACTCTTGGTGCGAGCAGCAGCATTGCGGTGAATGAGATTCTTGCTGGCCGCTCGATCAATTTTCTTCTGGGCCGTCTTGAATTCTGTCTGGGCTAGCTCGCTATTTCCAGCTTCTACAGCCTCACGAACCCTACGAATCTGCGACCGCATGTTGCTTTTTGCGGCTCGATTGTGAATACGAAGCTTGGAATTCTGGCGAAGTCGTTTCTTGGCACTGGCTGTATTTGGCATTTTTCGGTCAGACGCGGGTCACGCGGCAAAGACAGGGTTGGGGGGGGTATGTCACCTTTTTCAGGCCGCGTAGTATGGCAATCCATTTGTCATCTGTCCAGAGTCGATCTGCAAAGCGCACAATGCAATTCATGAAAGGCGCCGTTTACCTAATCGGAGCAGGTCCGGGAGACCCGGGTCTGCTGACACTCCGCGGAGCAGAGTTGCTGGGCAAGGCAGATGTGGTCCTGTATGACGGGTTGAGCAACCCAGATCTGCTCAGCCATGCCCCCCAAGCGGAGCAGATCTGTGTTGGAAAACACGGGAAATCCCGCATTTGGAAGCAAAATGAGATCATCGACGAGATTTTGAGGCATGCCAAGGCTGGGAAAAACGTCGTGAGGCTGAAAGGAGGAGATCCTGCGGTCTTCGCTCGCACCGCCGAAGAAGCCGAAGCGGTCCTGAAGGAAGACCTTCCCTTGGAAATCGTCCCGGGAATTACGGCGGCGTTGGCAGCAGGCGCTTTTGCAGGAATTCCCATCACCCACCGCGGCCTCGCGTCAGCCGTCGCCCTGGTGACCGGCCATGAAGAGCCGTCCAAGTCGAAATCGGCTCTTGATTGGGACGCGCTGGCCCGATTTCCCGGAACATTGGTAATCTATATGGGTGTCACCACTGCAAACTCCTGGACCCAAGCCTTACTTCGAGCTGGGAAGGCGGCCGATACCCCGGCGGCTCTGATCCGACGCTGCAGTCTTCCAGATCAGCAAACGATCCACTGCCGGCTTGATGAAGTTGCTGACCAACTCAATCCAGCCAGTCGCTTCCGGCCACCCGCAATCGTCATTCTGGGTGCAGTTACACAATTGGCGAAAACCATGAACTGGATCAAAGATCGTCCGCTTCTGGACCAAACAGTACTCGTCACACGCCCCCAAGGGCAAGCCAAATCCTTGGCGGGACTGCTTCGTGACCTCGGAGCTCGAGTGTTGCTGCAACCAGCGATTGCAATCGAACCGCCTGAAGATTGGCAGCAGGTAGATCTGGCACTCGATCAGCTCAGCGAATACGATTTGCTGATTTTCTGCAGCCACAATGGAGTCCACTTCTTCCTTAATCGACTCGAAGAACGTGGGAACGACATGCGGGCACTGGCTGGAATCGAGATCGGATGCATTGGCAGAAAAACAGCAAACGCTCTTCAACGATTTCACCTACAAAGTGACATCCTCCCAAACACTTTTCATGCTGAGGCAATGGCGGAACACATCGGTCAACATGCGGCAGGAAAACGCATCATGGTGATCCGTGCCAGTCGCGGCAATGATGTACTAGCCAAACAATTGACAGCACGGGGCGGTAAGGTAACAGAAGTGATTGCGTATCAGCACATTGACGTGATGGAGTGTGACGCAATGGTGCAACAAACAGCCAAAGACGGTGAAATCGATTGGGTCACGGTGACGAGTAGTGCTACGGCCCAGAGCTTGCATCGCATGTTCCCCGGGTCACTGACAAACATGAAAATTGCCAGTCTCAGTCCCGTGACTTCACGAACCTTGAGCGACTTGGGCCACACGATCGCGGCCGAGGCAGATCCCTACACCATCGAGTCGCTGGTCGAAGTACTGGTAAAGGCGAATCAATGATCCCAAAACGTTATCAACAAATGCACCAATCTCATCCTGAATTAATGCAGGCATATGAGTCATTCGGGCAGGCTGCGCGAAAAGCTGGTCCACTTTCCGCAAGGGAAGTTGCGTTGGTCAAACTCGCGATTTCGTTGGGAGCTGGTTTGGAAGGAGCGGCCCATTCCCATTGTCGAAAAGCTCTCGAAGCTGGATGTGAGCCTGAGGATCTCAGCCACGTAGCGATCCTCGCGGCACCCACTCTCGGATTCCCTTCCATGATGCGAGCCAGATCATGGGTGGAAGAAATCGTTACAAAACAGAGCAATGGTTGAAGTGCCAATGCGGTCTCTCTTGGGAGTCGTTCTCTGTGGCGGAAAATCGTCTCGGATGGGACGTGACAAATCAACCATTCGGCATGCTGACGGTAGAACATTCATTGAACATGCCATTGCAAGGCTGCAGCCGCTATGCAACGAAGTTTGCATCGCTGGAAAGGCCGAGTCTCAGCCAGACGTACCTGTCCTACCCGATCCGGTTCCGCATCAAGGTCCAATTTTCGGAGTTCTGCAGGCCATTGAATACGCGGCTACCAGATTCACTGCCACGGGGAAACATGAAGCATGCCTGATCACTCCTGTCGACATGCCGTACCTGACCGCAGAGGATCTGAGAAAGATCATCTCTGCTTGGCAATTGCACGATTGTCTCAGTTGTGCGATCTGTGGTCCGGAGCAAAAACGGCAGCCACTGGTAGCGATTTACCCGGTAAAGCTTGGTCCTGCTGTCGCCAGTCACGCCAAATCTGATTCGAGCCTCATGCGATGGACTGAAGTCCAACGGGCGATCGAAGTACCTCTAGCCGAGTCGCACTGCCGGAACATCAACCGACCGATCGATCTGAAACAGCAGGACAGCTGATCAATCTGTGCTCTCACGTCGCATGCACGTTTCAGCAACCATGTCGTTCACTGCGAAATTGAAATGATCGGGGATCCAACTAATTGAATCGATCGGAAAGATTACTTAACTTTCGTAGCAAAAGAGCACACCGCCGAACCACTTCAAGTCACTCGAGAACACGGAACAGATGAAATACACATTCCCCGATGAGGCTTTGCGGGCACTTTCCACAGAACTTAAAACGGTCGGTATCGAGCCCTTGGAAACCAACAACGCTGGAAGGATTCTCGCGAGCCCGGTCATCGCAGATCGTGACAGCCCTGCTGCCGATGTATCGGCCATGGATGGATATGCAATCCGTTTGACCCATTTACTTAGCCAACAGGCGCTACCTGTCATGGGTGAATCTGCTGCTGGATCACCCGCCCCGGAAATGCCCGCCGACGGTGTAGTCCGTATTTTCACTGGCGCCATTGTGCCCGCCGACAGTGACGCCGTTGTCAAACGCGAAGATACGGAAGAATTCGAATCTGAGATTCGCCTGCGACCGGCTGCGGCGACGTTGTCCAAGGGGCAGCACATCCGCCGCGCGGGAGAAAATGCCCTCAAGGGTTCCACCGTACTGGAGCCAGGCCTTGAAATAAATGGTGCACATAAAGCAACGATGGCGAACTTCGGTTGCTCCAAGGCCGATGTCTATAAACCGGTTAGAGTCACTATCCTTACGACCGGCGATGAGGTTGGCGCATTTCAAAAAGAGGCACCGTTTCCATGGCAGCTACGAAACAGCAACCGTGAGTCCATCGCCACTTTATTAGCCTCGAAAAATTGGATCTCCGTTGTCTCAGTCGAACACTGTGCCGATGATCGTGATCTCCTGCGGGACACGCTTGCAAGCCGGTTGCAAACTTCGGATGCCATTTTGATGACTGGGGGCGTATCGATGGGTGACTATGACTATGTCCCTGATGTGATCAGGGACATTGGTGGGAAAGTTGTCTTTCATGGGCTACCCATCCGACCTGGAAAACCAGTCCTAGGTGCCGCAACCGAAACGGGCAAACTGGTGATGGGCCTGCCGGGAAATCCAGTCAGTGCAACGATCGGCTGCCAACGCCTGGCAATGCCGCTACTTGCGCGCGTCTCCGGAAAAAAGTTATGGCTACCGCACGTAGCGAAGGTGCGAATTCAAAACAGCGGCGAAAATACAATCCCTTTGCATTGGCTGCGTTTGGTCAGCATGAAAAGTAACGGAGTCGCCGAACCGGTCATCAGTCAAGGTTCAGGCGATTTGGTATCGCTGGGAAAAAGTGATGGATTCATCGAGATTCCGCCGGGACTGAGCGGTGAAGGCCCATGGCCCTACTACCCTTGGTAAAAGCTCGAACCAACACATCCGCTGTCCTAAGATTCATGGTCGCTACAGAAATTCCGATGCCCTCTTGGTGGTCCGATTTTTCGAGGACGGACTGTTACACTTGATGCGAGTCTCACCGAATCTGAGCTGAGTTATTTTCTGGAACCGGCCTCCTGATCAGACTCTGTGATGATGCTCATGACAAGTATCAGGCTTCAGTGCGGAGCCATCACGCATCAAAGAATCGCAGCGAGATGCTGTTCGCTACAATCAGTCGGGCCATGTCTGAAAAATATTTGAATCCCTATCGACCGACCGTATCGACAGAGCTACAGGAAGGGCAGGAACTGGCCGAGGTTCGATTTCGCATGACGAACCACCGATTGCGTTATGGTGAATCCAAATACTTACTCCATTGGCACGGACTTCGCCTGTTCCTTGGATCCATGGTCATGATTTCTGCGAGCACAGCGATCTTCATTACGGCATTGTATTATGGGAAAATCTCTTTCCTGACCTCGATCGTGATCACTCTTGGAGCAGCCACTGCCAGCTACATGGCGTTGGTTCACAATGCCAAAAAAGCGATTCGCGAAAACCTGAAACGATACGGCATGCTCGATGGGGCAGTCTGTTCTGTGTCGTTGATTGATCACAAAATCGAGTTAACCACGCCCAGTGGTACTTTTGTGTGGCCTACCCAGAACATGAAAATTTACAATACCCGCAAAGGCCACTTGCTGTGCCCGGAAAATCTGGTGTTTCTGATGATTCCGAAAGCGAATGAATCTACACGGGCGGCATACAAGCAACTCATCAGGAATGTAAAGGCCCGGAGTCTGGGGAAAAGTAACGCCGCCTAACTGGATCCACCAGCGCGGCCTCCTGAATCGAGGCAGGACTGCTAGACGAGAATGTCCTTCATGATGTTACCGTGGACATCTGTCAGACGAAAATCTCGCCCTGCGTAGCGGTAAGTCAACTGTTCGTGATCAAGTCCCAGCAGATGCAGGATCGTCGCGTGCCAATCGTGAATATGGCACTTGTCCTCGACTGCTTCATAGCCATGTTCATCGGTCGCCCCGTAACTGAAGCCCCCTTTGACTCCGCCACCGGCCATCCAAGTCGTGTAGCCTTTGTTATTGTGATTGCGACCATTCCCACCTTGTGCAGCTGGCGTGCGACCAAACTCACCACCCCAAATCACCAGCGTATCCTTCAGCATGTCCCGCTGTTTCAAGTCCTGCAACAAGCCAGCGATTGGCAGATCACAGGCCTCTGCGCGAGCCTTGTGATCTGTCGTCAAATTCACATGCTGGTCCCAATTACCATGCGTCACTTCCACAAAACGGACCCCTGCCTCGACAAATCGGCGGGCCAGCAAACATTGCTTACCAAAGTTCGCAGTTGCCGTTTCATTGACACCATACATTTCCAGTGTCTTTTCGCTCTCATCCGATGTGTCCATCAAATCGGGCATTGCGTCCTGCATCCGAAAAGCAAGTTCGTAAGACTCAATCACACCTTCGACTCCAGGTTGATAGTCCTCTCGTCGCAGCTTTTCACGATTCAACGATTGGATGTAATCCAATTGTCTCCGCTGCTGTTTGTCAGTCAGCTTGGGATTCTTAATGTCTGGAATGGACTCTCCACTACCGCCCCGCGCGAAACGAGGCGTATTACGGCCACCGCGTCCTACCTTTGTCCCACCATAGATAGCAGGAAGAAATGAATTGCCATAATTACGAGATGATCCTGATGGCGGACTCAATGACACAAACCCGGGCAGACTGTTGTTCTCGGTCCCCAAACCATACAGAGTCCATGCTCCCAATGATGGTCGAATGAACTGCGCTGTTCCGGTATGCATCTGAGTCATCGCACCTGGGTGAACAGGCTGATCACATTGCATCGAGCGAATCAGACACAGATCATCGGCATGTCCTGCCACCTCCGGGAAAATCTCCGAGATCCACAGTCCGCTCTCGCCGCGCTGTCTGAATTGCCACGGCGATTTCAACAGGGATCCACCGTATTTCCCTCGTTTTCCGTGGTCCTTAGCCAACTGTGGCTTGTAATCAAAGGTATCAACGTGCGATGGACCGCCTTGCATGCAAAGGAAGATCACACGCTTTGCACGCGGAGCGAAGTGTGGTGATTTGGGTGAGAGCGGGTTCTGACCGGATGCCAACTTATCCGCATTCGTGCGATTGTTCATACCAGCAAAAGCAAGGTATCCAAATCCGGCTGATACTGTTTTTAGCAAATGGCGACGGGAATGCATGGGAACTATCCAAAAAGCGGTAGCGATAAAGGATTTACAGGAAAACTGGCTTCTCTCGGTCAATCGATGTAACGGAATTCAGCGGAAGCAAATAAGCTCTGGCACAACACAGCCAATGTTGATTCGCTCAACGATCGTCCAACGGCGCCGAACGATCTCACCATGGCAGCGGTCGCTGCACGCTCACCGGACGTTGGTGGGCGTCCATAGGCAAGCAAAAACATCAATTCAATCTCCCCGGCAGAACCCGTGCTATCCTGCCGAACACGTCTCGCAAAACTCTGGCTTTGTTTGATCACAAAGGGATTGTTCATCATGTACAGTGCTTGGTTCGCAGTGTTGGATGACTCCCTCACTCCCGTCACAGTACTGGCATCAGCAAAATCAAAAACGTCAAGCGACCGGGGGGCTTCATCCCGGACGATTGGCAAGTAAACGCTGCGGTACTTGGCTTGCTCCATGTCGAGCCCACTGCCCACAAGTGAGGCAGCTTCACGCACCGCGGCTTCAATCTTTGCTTGCTGACTGCTGCGATCCCCGTCCATGGGCCGTCCTCCATAACTTTGCCCGGCAGGCAGATTACTTCGTCCGCTGGGACCACCAAATCGCGATTGCAACCTTGTTGCGTTCTGCTGGCCAGAAGCACCTGCATTCGGTCGTCCAGCCCGGTTCCGGAAGTCACCCAGACGTGAGTTTGCTCTTGGATTGGCACGAGATCCAATCCCTCCAGCAGTGGACCTTCCACGCTGCTGCATAGACTCCAACGCATTCTTTCTTGCCAACTCCGCTACCTGCCTTGCGGTCGCACGTGGATCGCCCAACACTCCGTCGCGAACTCGTAAATAGCCAGCCTTGGCAACCTCAGAACCGCGCGGGCGATCGAGATCGATTTCGCCACTAATACTCAACATCGCGTCACGGATTGCTTCCGCATCAAGTCGCCGCGGATTGGCTCTCCATACCAATGCGTTGTCTGGATCATATTCGTGATGATCGGCATCATAGCCCGTGCCCATCCGATACACACGCGAGGTTGCTATCTGTCGAATTAAACTCTTGACGGACCAACTCGATTCCATGAATTCAACAGCAAGATAGTCAAGCAAAGCGGGATGACTGGGTGCTTGTCCCGTCACGCCAAAATTCTCTGTCGAGGTAACGAGACCCTGACCGATCATGTGCTGCCAGATGCGGTTGACCATCACACGCGCAGTCAATGGATTTTCGGTACTTCCCAACCACTGCGCAAAATCGAGACGACCACTTGATTCATCTGCAATGGCAACAGGTTCAGGGCACAACACCTGTGGAAAACCGCGAGCGACTGTCTGTGCGGCCTGGTCGATCTCACCACGAACCAGAAGTTTCATATCTACCGGATTTTCCTTCTCTTGCACGCCCATGCAGTAGCTGTGGGGATTGCCATTCTCATCGACCACTGCAAGTTTTGTGGACAACGCGGTCAACTGATTGGCTGTACGCAGCCGATCACGAACTGCCTGCTGCGGTTCGATTCGCCCAGCGGCCCGATCTCGTCGCGATTCTGCAGCACTTTCCATCGTTGCCTTAATCTCAGCTCGCAATTCAGCCAGTTCCTTCGATGTGTAGCGAGGGTCATACGGATTGGGATCATCAATGGGCAACAGCAACAGACTGCTGGTTCTTTTGGTTTGAGCGGTGCTAAACGTGCCAAACTCAGATGGGGGTGCTCCCCAATAGGTCTTCGAGTTGGCAAAAACACCTGCTAACGCGTAGTAGTCGGTCTGGGGAATCGCATCAAATTTGTGATCGTGGCAACGTGCGCACGCCACCGAAGTACCGAGAAATACCCGCGTTGTCGCATCAATTTGCTCGTCAACCTGATCGGCAGCAAACTGAACGCGATTCTGCTCGTTAAGATTCTTGGGGCCCATCGCCAAAAAGGTTGTAGCTACAAGATTTGAAGACCACACCTCATCGGTTTCTGCAGGCAACAGATCCCCCGCAATTTGTTCCCTCACAAATTGATCAAATGGTTTATCAGCGTTGAAGGAATCAACGACGTAGTCACGATAACGCCAGGCATGGGGAAAGGTGTGATTGACTTCCCGACCGGTCGACTCAGCAAAACGAGCCACATCCAGCCAGTGCCGCCCCCAGCGTTCACCAAACTGTTCGTGCTTCAGCAAGCTGTCCACAACGTGCGAGATCGCCTGTTCCGGGCTCGATTTCCACCTCAAGCCAAAGTACTCAATTTGCTCGGGTGTCGGTGGCAGACCCACAAGATCAAAACAGAGTCGTCGTAAGACTTTGTATGCCTCAGCATCCTTGGAAGGTTCAAGGCCCGCCTGTTCCAAATCAGCAAGAATGAACCGATCAATGGGTGTCGCTGGCCACTCGGTATTTTCGACCATGGGTGGCTCCTGCTTTTCAGGCGACTTGTAGGCCCAAAATGTCTGCCTCGCACGATCAATGTCCTCACTCGTAATCGAGGATTGGATCTTGGAAAACTGATTGACGCGGGGGTCAGGCGCGCCCATTTCAATCCAATCCTGAAAATCCTTGATCACAGCATCAGAGAGTTTCCGTTTGGGAGGCATGACAAAATCTTCGTGCACAATCGCATTGAAGAGCAGGCTCTCTTCGAGATTCCCTGGCACGATTGCGGGTCCACTGCTTCCCCCAATCAAAGTCAACTCCTTCGTGTCCAGACGCAGGCCACCGCGCACGTTTCCCGATTGATTCGAGTGACATCCGTAACACTCATTGATCAGCACCGGGCGAATCTTGCTCTCAAAAAATTTCACTTCATCGGGCGTCAACTGCTTTGCGTGAACTGGAACAACGGCCAAAGCAATTGCGATTAATATCAGGTTTCGAAAACAGAACATGACTGGAATCCGGAATGGTCGGTCGTAAACAAAGCTGTACCAATGTAAATCTACTGTAAATCTACCGCAGAATAATCCATCGAGAGGAAATCATTCTGTTTCTGGTCTATTAGGGCGTTTGCCGCCTGGTTTTCCAGCTTGATCTTGCTCAGGGCCTCCCCGCTGCCCCTGCGGACGCTTCCTGCGAGCATCCTCAGGCCTGTCCCTTTTGCCTTGTTCGGCCTTCTCGCCCCGTAGCTGTTCTGGCCGCCGATCTGAACCGGGCCGCCCGGCAGCTCGGCCTTGTCCTGCTGGACCCTTTCCCGCCTCAGGCCTTCTTGAGCCAGCGTCACCTCTACCCTGCCCGGCTCTGCCCTGTGAGGCACGCTCTTTCATCATCGTGAACATGGCAGTCAATTCCTCGACGTTTAGCATGCTGTCTCCATTTTTGTCAAATTCAGACATCATTTTCGAGGCCATTGCCCCGGGATCGCGTCGCTGCGGTCCATCTGCCTGAGGTCCCGCAATGCGTCTCTCTGGCCGCTGAGGCTTTTCTTCCGCGGCACAGGTGTCAACGAACAGACCGAATGCCAAACATACTGCTACGAGCTTTAAATACTTCATCTGATTACTACCTTCCTCAGAAATTGTTTGAAATCAGGCAAGAAACCGTACCTACCTAATGAAACGGATCACTTTGTCGACGAGGACTAAGAATCGTCAACTTTCTCATAAATGTCGGCTTGAACGCAAATCCTTGGCTGATCCTTCCCCAAAAAGCCGGAACTCCCACCCAGACTGCGGTATTAAATAACAGAGTCCTCTTCTTGCTTCTCTTCGTATTCCGGCCGGTATCCCGATCATGTCCGAAACCTCTACCGTTGCCGCTGACGAGCTTGCCGCTCGCATGAGAGCCGGAAATGAAGATGCCCTGGCCACCGTTTTCTCTACCTATCGGGAACGCCTGAGACGCATTATCCAGTTCCGCATGGATTATCGAATTGCCGGACGAGTTTCCGATTCAGATGTGCTTCAGGACACGTTCATCGCAGCAGCAAAACGCCTCCCACACTTTTCAAAACAGAAAGACATTCCTGCTTTTCTGTGGCTGCGACTACTCGTCAATCAGCAGTTGATCGATATTCATCGCCAACATTTACAAGCAGAAATGAGAGACGTGAGAAAGGAAGTCTCTTTGCAGCCCAGACATACATCGCCGTACACATCGATGGCTATTGCGGTCCAGTTGGTCGGAGCACTGACAGCTGTCAGTGAAGTGGTCGCCAGAGCAGAACACATCGCCAAATTGGAATCAGTACTCAATCAGATGGATGATGTAGACCGTGAGGTCATCGCACTCCGACACTTTGAAGAGCTTACAAATCTAGAGACTGCCAATGTCCTTGAAATACAGCCTTCCGCAGCCAGCAAACGATACCTTCGTGCCATGAAACGGCTTTCCCAAACGATGGCCAAGATTCAAGGATCGGAAAACGGAGAAGACTCGTGAATCACGACGACCGAACCCACAACGAGGCCATCACGCCAACCTACCATGGTCCCGCACCCGCCAAGCGTGATGATGTCGATCTAGATCAGCTCGCTGAGGAATTTTCCAAGGCGATACGGCAAGGTCATTCCCCCGACATCAAAGAGTACGCTTCTCGATATCCCGAGGATGCTGATCAAATCCGTGAACTGCTCGAATCCATCTCGCTGATCGAAGGATTCAAGAGGGCCAACACACCAGTAGCTGAATCGAGTGTCATCCAACCCACGTTGACGCAACTCGACGATTACAAAATCATCCGTGAAATCGGTCGTGGCGGTATGGGCGTCGTCTTTGAAGCCATCCACCAGTCTCTTGGTCGTAGGGTTGCAATCAAGGTGCTAGCGAACAACCTGTTGGGTGACTCAAAGCACCTGACAAGATTTCGTCGCGAAGCTCGGGCTGCAGCAAAACTCCGGCATACAAATATTGTTCCTGTTTTCGGTGTTGGAAGCAGTGGAAACCACCATTACTACGTAATGGACTACATCGATGGTATGAGCCTGCACCAATGGTTGGGGTTCATTCGTCAAGATCGCTCGCCAGAGGCGGCAACTGTCGATGCATTCTCAACAAATACTGCCACAAATACTGAAACAGAAGATTCGCCGATGGCTAATGACGCCATCCCGCCCAACTTAGAAGTTCCACGCTTTCAAGATACAGCTGCGTACCAGCGTTGGGTCGTAAGGCTCGGCATTTCAACGGCTGACGCTCTGCACTACGCACACACACAGGGAGTCCTTCATCGAGATATTAAACCTGCCAATTTGCTGCTGGACAGACAAAGCACACTCTGGATTGCTGATTTTGGTTTGGCAAAACTTGCTGAACAACAGGCCGTTACCGCAACGGGGGATATCGTTGGCACACCGCAATACATGCCACCTGAGTCTTTTGACGGTACTTACGACATCCGCAGTGAGGTTTATGCACTTGGCCTGACATTGTATGAGCTGTTGACATTGCAACCGGCGATCGAAGGTAACGGTACCGCCGACATTATCCGCAACGCAACAAAAGGGATCTCTACACTACCTCGAAAATTCAATCCGCTGTTCGCACCAGATCTGGAAACCATCCTGCTGAAATCCTTGGCCCACAATCCTGAAAATCGCTATCCCAGTGCAGAGCAATTGCGCAATGATCTGGAGTGCTTTCTCGCAGATCGCCCGATCGCAGCCCGAAGGGTCAGCACTGCAGAGCGCGTTATTCGATGGTCACGCCGCGAACCCAAAGTGGCGGCTTTGACCTTCACCACATTCGGTTTATTACTTGCATTAGCTAGCGTCTCCGCCTTTGGATTATGGCAGACCAAGGAAGCACTCAACCGCGCACAAGCTTCAGAGTTCACTGCCAATCAATCCCTCAAGTTGCGAACATCTGCCTTGCAAGTCGCTGAGGAACAACGGGGTTTGGCGGAACAGAACCTTCAGATCGCTATCGCTGCTTTCAACGAAGTCATGGAAAACATTTCCCGCCGCGGAATCGAACCGGGCGCAGAGTTTCTGGCAGAAGTTACCGACACAACGTCACCAAACGTGACACCACAGGATGCGGAACTGCTGAACTCTCTACTCGGTTTTTTCGATGAACTAGGAAGAAACAACAGTAAGGATCTACTGGAAGAATCGGCTATCGCGGCAAAGTACGCCGGTGACATTTGCTTGCGATTTGGTGACTTGCAAAAAGCAGAGGTATCATTCAACGAAGCCCTAAAAAGAACCGTAGAGATTGCCAAGTGTGAGCCAAACGAAACGAAACATGTGGTCACCCAGGCCGCCATTCTAAACGAATTGGCGATGATTACCGGTCTGCGAGGAAAGCTCAGAGATGCTGATGCAATTTTTGTTCAAACCAGAACATTACTTCAGTCCTGCCCTGATGTCATGACAACTGAAGAAGGAAAATTCCATTATGCCATTGCACATCGATTAGTCGCTTCCCATTCAACTCGCATCGGCCTCGACGAGCCAGACCTGAAGCCAAGAGCAGGCCGACCCTGGCTGGCACGACGTGCCCTGAACCATGAGCCACGCCCTCAATTAGAAAAAGCGTGGACCGCCCTGAAGGAATGCATCGAGGTCCTGAACGATTTGGTACAGACATGCCCTCAAGAGCAACAGTATCGTGCCGAATTGGCAAGGGCATATCGGGACAAGGCAGTTACCGCATCTCTCGCACGACGAAGAGCGGATGCTGAAACTGCCATCCAAAAATCAATCACTCTGTTCAATGATTTGCTCATTGCAAACCCGACACTGGACACCATCCGCTACGAATTGGCCTTAACACTCTCCAGTACGGAAACGTTCAACATGGAGTACATGCGGCGTTCATTTCGGGCCAATGAACTGAGCCTTGAACTGCTGCAAAAATCTCCGGACCTACCCCATTACCAGGCTTTGCACGCTGCCATCCACACAACCTTGGCAATGCGACAAATGCGAATAGGAAATTTTGAATCAGCTGAAAGAATATGGAATGAAGTTTTGGTCGTCTATAACTCGCTGATCCAAAGTTCGCCCGACGTTATCCTTTATGAAAGACGTTATAGTGATGTACTGGAATCACTTTCCGAACTAAAGGTAAGAGAGGGCGACTACAAAGCGGCCCAGCAATATCTTGAAAGAGCAATTAAACGCCTTCAACTCGCTATGCGGCGTAGTCCAAACTCACCGATTATCCGCCTGCAGATGCGAAGGTTGACCCAGCAACTACGGCGACATACGGAGTCACAAAAAACACAGAAACCAAAGAACAGTCCCAAGGACTGAAAACTCTGTCCGGAGTCGATTCACGATCCGTATCCATCCAACGTGAGCCTATCGAACGATTCGGCTGCTGGCAGGCGAGATTGCATCGATGAGTAAAACCCGCGCATGCAAACACGCTTCCTGGCACCCTAACACGTCTCAAAAGCAAAGTCCTCAGTTACATATTCCAACTGACCTTGCGTCTACCGATGCTCAACCGTTGACTCTGTGGAAAACAAAGGCTGAAAAACTACCGCCACTTTCCCTACGATTAGACTGATGCCGTGAGGGTCTTGCTCCCGCAACTCAATGTGAGACTGTCAATGACGCCACAGTATCTCTCGCCACGGCGGTGATCACTAATTGCTTTTGAAAATCATTTCGTACCTCAAACAGTTTTCGCACAATCACCGCTGAGCTCCGCTCAACTCATAGGAACTGTCATCCTACTTCTGCTAACACTGATGTCTTTGGTTCCGATCCACAAGCAAGTACCGACTCAACCAGCGTCCCAAAGAATATGCAAATCACTGTAAAAATTCCTGCACTTGCCAGTGAACCACTAAAGACCAGACAACAACAAAGTAGAAATATGTCGCGACTACTGCAGCCCGTTTTCCTGATGACCATCACCTGCCTGTATTGTTTCGTGGCAGAAAGCCCAGGGCAAGCATCCGAGCCCAAGCAACGCCCCAATATCGTCCTTATCTTCATCGATGACATGGGCTGGAAAGATACTGGTGCAAATGGATCCGACTTGTATGAAACCCCTAACATTGATGCATTGGCTGCAGATGGCTTGACATTCACCAACGCATATGCGGCGGCAGGCAATTGTGAGCCCAGTCGAGCTTGCCTGATCAGCGGACAATACACGCCAAGACATCACATGTATGCAGTCGGCAGCACGAATCGTGGACCGCAGCAAAAAATGCGAGTGCTTCCGATTCCAAACATCAATTCCCTACCGCAGAAAAATTACACCATCGCTAATGCGATGAGCGAGGCTGGCTATGCCACAGGCATGTTTGGAAAGTGGCATCTCGGCAAGCAGACACCCCATCTGCCCGTGGATCAGGGTTTTCAGTCAGTCGACACCATGAACCCGCCGTCTGCAAAAATCTTCGAACAGACAGCAGACCCCAAAAATATTTCACGAATCACCAATGGTGCGTGCGATTTCATGGAACACCACCGGGACGAACCGTTCTTCGTGTACATCGCGCATCACGCAACACACATGGGAATTCAAGCAGCACCAGCCACCATGGCCAAGTTCAGCAGCAAAGGACCAGGAAAACAGCATCAGAACACGGCATTCGCGGCCATGAATGCCGACATGGATAAGAGCGTGGGGCGAGTCCTGCAAAAGATCAAGTCGCTGGGGATCGAGGACAATACGATCATCTTCTTCACGTCTGACAACGGCGGCTTGCCACAATCCCCCCAGACACCTCTGCGTGGCTTCAAAGGCATGTACTACGAAGGCGGTATTCGCGTGCCAATGTTCGTTCGCTGGCCTGGTAAGATCCCAGCAGGCAGCACCTCCCACACTCCAGTCATCAATATCGATCTTTACCCAACCTTCCTGGAACTCGCCAGTGCCGCCCGATCAGACGACAAGGCACTGGATGGTGAATCACTTGTTGGACTTGTGACAGCGGCAACACCATTAAAACGCAAATCGATCTTCTGGCATTTCCCTGGTTATCTGGACCGTGCTAACCCCGGTGCTCGCGACAATGAATTCCGCACGAGACCTGTGACTGTGATTCGAAAAGGTGATTGGAAACTGCACCTGTTTCACGAGGAATGGTCACTTGACGGAGGCCTGAACAAGGTAGCAACGAATCAGAGCGTTGAACTCTATGACCTCTCAAATGACATTGGCGAACATGAAAATCTGGCCGGCACTGCATCTGAAAAGCGAGATGAACTCATCTCAGATCTATTGTCATGGAGCCAAAAAGTCGATGCAAAATTCGCGCAGGAACCAAACCCAAAATATGGAACACCCACCAATGAAAAGAGGAAACGAAAAAGGAAAAGACAGGGGACGACGAACCCGTGATGCAAAAAGTACCGAAAATCGCTGTCCTCGGTTCCATCAACATGGATATCGTCGTCAAATGCGCAAGACTGCCAACGCCGGGTGAAACCATCACCGGCCATGAAGCCTTGGAAATTCCAGGAGGAAAAGGGGCCAATCAGGCAGTTTCTGCAAGTCGAGCCGGTGGCCAAGTCACAATGATCGGACGACTGGGTGACGACGGATTCGCCGAGGATCTCTGGAATACTCTGAAGCAAGATCGAATCAACACCGATCACGTGATCAGAACCCACAATAGTGCCAGTGGCATTGCCATCGTTGCAGTCGAAGATAGTGGCGAGAACTCTATCATGGTCGTTCCGGGAGCCAATGGGCGGGTAACGCCCAGCGATGTGGATCAAGCTGCGACAGCCATTAGCAAGGCCGACATTTTGCTCCTGCAACTCGAAGTTCCAATCGATGCCGTTGAGCGGGCAATTTGCATCGCAACGGACTCAAATGTCACCGTCATACTCGATCCTGCTCCAATGCTGGAGACCGTCTCGGACAAAATGATGCGGGTCGATGTGATCTGCCCCAATCAATCAGAGGCGACCGCATTGGCAGGTCATCCCGTTGGCTCCATCGAAGCCGCCATTGCAGTTGTTCCCCTTCTTCATCAACGGGGTGCCAAACAAGTCATCATTACCATGGGAAGCATGGGTACCATCGTCAGTGATGGAAACTCGATCGATAGCATTCCCCCCTTCAAAATCATGGCCAAGGATACAACGGCTGCAGGCGATGCATTTGCTGGTGCACTAGCCGTCCGTCTGGGCCAAGGTGCAAGTCTGGTAGACGCTGCAACCTTTGCTTCCGCAGCGGGCGCAATCGCAGCGACCCGTTTGGGAGCACAACCTGCCATGCCCCGGCGAAAAGAAATCGACCGGCTCGTCAAACCTTGACTACCAGACGGGAACTACAGGGACCTGATCTACCGAGGCTTGTTGCTGAATCGTCCGTAACTGCTGATCGCAGGCTGGGCAACGTGGACTGACCTGCCATTCCAGTCGCGATCAGCTTGCCAAATCTAGGCAGCAACCTTTGCGTACGAAGACGACGAACGAGTCGGAAACCACAGGCTCGATTTCGCAAACTAACGAATCCAGAAGGCGAGAACTTCCTCGACCCGGTCTTCTTCCACCATTTCGTGTGCAATCAATTCATCTGCAAGCGCAGCAATCGCAGCCCAACACGTCTCTTGCCGGACCTGTTGCCTCAGTTCCAAGATCAGGTTTTCCAATGATCGCATTCGCTGTTGAACATCCGGCCAAATCGCTTCCGCTGTTTCCCACGCTCGTTGCCAATCGTGCCTCCAAGGACCGTAAACCGCCGGATGCAGTGGTTCTTGACGGTAAACCATTTCAGCCACAGGGCCCGCAAGAATCGTTAATATTTCTCGCCTACGCTGCCAATCACTACTGGCGTCAACTTGCCCCCACCGAATTCGGCAATCACCAAATCGGGCCGGCAACCAGTCGTCGGCTTCACCACCAAGTTGCATCCCCTCAACCGTACCACCCAGCGTATAGGCAATCACTGCATGGCCCGATTCGTGATAGGCGGTCAGGGTTTCTTCATCCATCAAACTGCTGTCACCTGTGCTAAACTACGATTCCGTGACAACATATAAAAACTGTTTGATACCGAGAAGCACTCACTCAAAGGAATTCCCACCACGATGAAAGCGCTGCTGCTGACAGAGTACAAGAAAATGCAAGTCACCGAAGTCGACGAGCCCGAGGTTGGTGCAGAAGATGTCCTGATCCAAGTCGAAGCGTGCGGGATTTGCGGCAGTGATATCCATGGATATGACGGTAGCACTGGTCGCCGTATTCCGCCGCTTGTCATGGGCCATGAGGCATCAGGGATCGTAGTGGGCACCGGATCCAATGTCTCGGACCTGCCCGAAGGAACTCGCGTGACGTTCGATTCAATGGTCTCATGTGGCCAGTGCGACTTTTGCCGGGACGGCAGTGCAAATCTATGCGATAACCGAATGGTGCTGGGCGTATCCTGTGGGGAATATCGAAGGCATGGCGCGTTCGCAGAGCGAATCAGTGTACCCCGAAGAATCGTATACCAACTACCTGATACTCTCCCCTTCGAAGAAGCAGCGCTGGTCGAAGCTGTATCAGTAGCGGTACATGCTGCAAACGTGACACCGATTACTCTTGGTGACACCGCGGTGGTTGTGGGTGCCGGCATGATCGGGCTTCTCACTCTGCAAGCCGCCCGTGCTGCAGGTGCGACAAGAATCATTGCAGTCGACCTGAATGACAAGCGGCTGGAAGTTGCCAAGCAGTTAGGAGCTGACGATGTGATTCGCGGAGACCAATGCAATGCCGCGGAAGCCATTATCGCTTTGACCGGTGGGCGGGGCGCCGACGTTGCCTTTGAAGTAGTAGGCACTACCCCAACCGTGAAAACAGCGATTGAAGGTGTACGCAAAGGTGGAAATGTCACCTTGATCGGGAACGTCTCGCCCATGATCGACCTGCCACTGCAGTCGGTGGTCACGCGAGAGATCTCACTGCATGGAACGTGTGGTTGCAATGGCGAATATCCTCAATGCATTGATTTGATGAATCGTGGTATCATCAATGTCAAACCACTGATCACTGCAAAGATACCTCTGAGCGACGGTCCTCAGTGGTTCGAACGATTACACGCAGGCGACGCAGATCAAATGAAAGTCGTTGTGCAACCTCAGCAGGCTTGAATTTTCAGTGATTACAGCACTCGGCAAATCACAACATCTCAATCGGTAACGTCTGAAAGAGCCACGTGCGAATCGCATTTAACCAGCACGACGCTACTATTGCCGGACTGAAAAATGATGTCGTCCATGAAGCTTGTCATCAGCACAAAGCCACGACATTGTTCCAGTTCGAATGACTCTGACGTCCCCGGTGCAGGAGTTAGACGGGTCATCCGACCGGGCCCGTCATGTGAGATCAAAAAACGTGTATCTGTTGCCCCAACCGAGACCTTCAACCGGACCTTGCGACTGCAATACGGTTCACGATTGGCACGCTCTCGCAATTCTTCGTTCCCACTCTTGTCCCCTGAGAGCAAACGACTGACAAAGGTGTCTTCGTCCTTGATCTCAAGGTTACCGTAACACATGGCATTGAAAAGTGCGCTGGCAAGTGCGGCCCCCACACGGATACGCTGAACGGTAGGAAGCTCAGTTGCCGCTGCAAGAGTCTGTATCACATACAGCACCGTCGGCTCGATTGCCGATACTTCATTCGATAGCTCAACACTGAATTCTGGACACTCCAAACGCCCACAAAATCCATGGAAAATCGCATTCACTTCTGCCATACTCAGTGTCTGATGAACAACATGAGTGAGCAGCTTGTAGAGTGACTTTTTCGGCACAAAGTTGACGGCACCAACCGCCAATGCATCAACAGCCAACCCCTCGGAACCCTTCGCGGTGACGACGATGCAGGGCAGATCCGCGTCATTTTCAACGATCTTTTGCACCAACTCGCGACCATTTAATTGCGGCATGCACAAGTCCGTGATTACCAAATCCGGTCGCTTTTCCGCGATTGCCTGCCAGGCCTTATAGCCATCATCCACACACTCAACGTAGTGCCCGTCGTGTTCCAACAAAGACCGAATCAGTGCTGTGTGGGTCGAACTGTCTTCGGCCAGCAAAATCGTTGCCATTGAATTCGATCACCTTGCTCTCATCGCCATTTCATTACCAGTATGATAACGCGACTCCAGTTTTACATCATTGACCGTGATCCGTGGTGTTCTGACTCAGTTTTTCCTTGATTCAATTCGCTTCGCCACGCCCTTCAGCCATAACCGAGGTAACATTCGTGTTATCGAGAGTCGTTTGCTATTCACTTTCTGTCGCCTGC
>Ga0315334_10000521_pt1 | contig 23406 bp, 12 predicted proteins | sample M150034915metaG_FD_205555 | JGI IMG/M metagenome (GOLD analysis project Ga0315334, IMG submission 205555) | Ammonia-oxidizing marine archaeal communities from Monterey Bay, California, United States - M1 500m 34915 | ecosystem: Environmental > Aquatic > Marine > Intertidal zone | place: USA... | reverse complement strand
CTGAATTGAAGGTGTCGGAAGTCCATACAGAGATAAAGAATAATATAAAAATTCCTTTTGCATATCGTTCTATGATACGAAGTAGGAAGGATGAAATATTAGATTTAGAGGAAACTGAACGTCGGTTTTTTCGATTAAATGCTGCTCCTCAAATTGAGTACTTATATCCCAATTTAACCTTGAAGAATGATTCGTCTTATCGACTGGATCTGAACATGAAAAAGGCAAAAGAATTCAAGATTGATGCGGGTGGTCATTTTTCATCTAGGCCGGTGAATACGGGTTATATTGGATTAACTTTTCAAGATGTTGGCCGAATTGCTTCGTCTTTTCATGCCGAGTCGTATTTTGGGAAATTTTATGGTTCAGTGAAAGCCGATATTAATATGGATTTACCTGTGGTATTACCCATCTCGTTGAGTGGATATTTTGTCATGAACAGATGGGATTATTTTCAAAGCTTTGCTACGTTTTTCGAAGATGTTCGTCCTTCTTTTCTTATTCAAAATGAAATGTACGGCGGGATTAATGTAAAAATCCCCGTTACAAACAATGCCAATTCGCTTCTCGATTTTCGTTTTTTTACATTAGAAGACGATTACTATCAAACGGACAATTTCACGAATGCAGATACCTCTGATTTTACCTTGTTTTCAGGTAATTCGGTTTCCTGGGAATTTCATCATAATACTTTAAACAGGAAACAGTTTGCAAATCAAGGGTCCATGTTTCGTTTCAAGACGAGGTATGTAGATGGCGAGGAGACGACTATTCCAGGGTCGACGTCATTGCTTATTGATACAGTATACAAAGCGCACAGTTGGTTTAGCTTTCAAGCAGAATTTCAAAGCTATTTTCTAAATAGAGGTCTTTTTCATCTTGGCTTTCATTTGAAATCTGTAATCAGTACTCAGTCTTTATTTACAAATTATACGGCCACTCTTCTTTCTATTCCATATTTCGACCTTATACCTGATATGGGCACCATTTTTTTACCGGAATACAGATCACCTCAGTTCATTGGTGGTGGATTTAATTTTGTTTTATCATTACGCAAAAAGCTTGATTTTAGAATAGATGCCTATGTGTATCAGCCCATTTTGAAGCTTGTTAAAAGTCAAAATGGTTCTTTTCAATATGGTGATGCATTCAAAGGATCTAGTTTTTTGGGTTCAAGCTCATTTATTTATCATTCGATAGTGGGACCCATTAGAGCAACCCTGAATTTTTTCCCGCAGCAAAAAAATCCATTTGCCTTTCAGGTTAGTTACGGATATGTTATTTTTAACGATAAAGCGATACGATAAAACCACATAATAAATGGAGAAATTAATTTGTGGCATTCAACAAATGGGGATAGGTGTTCCTGATGTAGAAAAAGCCTGGTCTTGGTACCGAAAAAACTTTGGTGTAAATGTAAAGATTTTCGAAGAGGCTGCAGATGCCCCTCTAATGACAAAGTATACAGGAGGTGAGGTTCATTCCAGAACTGCGACATTGGCTTTGAGTATGGATGGGGGAGGGGGTTTCGAAATATGGCAGTTTACTTCGCGGAATACTGAAAAGCCCAATTTTGAGGTTCAGCTTGGAGATTATGGCATGATTTGTTGCAAAATAAAATCAAGAGACGTAAATGCAACGTATGCTCACATGGTCAGCAATGGAGTGAACCCTGATACAAAGGTGTTGAAATCTCCCGAAAATAAAGACCACTTTTTTGTAAAGGGTCCAAATGGCAATATTTTTGAAGTTGTTGAAGCTACAGATTGGTTTTCAGATACGAAGCATCCTTCGAGATGTGGTGGAGTTGCTGGTGCACTGATTGGTGTTTCAAATATTGATCAATCATTGAACTTATATCAGAACATACTTGGATATGACACCATTGTTTATGATGTTACTGATGAATTTGATGATTTGAAATCATTCAGCTCAGGGAATGGGAGATTTCGAAGAGTACTTTTGAAACACAGCCAAACCCGGAAAGGACCATTTGCTCCTTTACTGGGAGATTCGAGCATAGAGCTTGTTCAATCATTGGAAAGAACAGACTGTAGAAAAATTTTTGTAGATAGATTTTGGGGAGACTGGGGCTTTATTCATTTGTGTTTTGACATACAAGGAATGGACATACTTCAAAAAGAATGTGAGCAGGCTGGTTACCCTTTCACCGTAGATAGCTCAGACACTTTTGACATGGGGGAAGCTGGAGGACGATTTGCTTATATTGAAGATCCTGACGGAACCTGGATTGAATTTGTGGAAACACACAAAGTTCCGATCCTCAAAAAAATAGGCTGGTATATCCATCTTAAAAAACGGAAACCTGGCAAATCACTTCCTCGTTTTATGCTCAAATTAATGGGATTGAATAAGGTGAAGGACTAATCTTCTTTTACACCTAAGGCCTTATATACTACGTGTTGCATATCTGTTCTGATATTCATATCTCTTATTTTCCAGTTCTCTTGATCAGGATGAACTCTATTAGATAGAAAAACAAATATTATGTCGTGTTTTGGGTCTGCCCACGCCAATGCTCCAGTAAATCCGGAATGGCCAAAACTTTCCTCAGATGCAAGATAATCACACGTTCCTCCACCCGTAGATCTGGGACGATCAAAACCAACGCCTCTTCTGTTCTTTTCATATTGTTTTCGAGTGTAGTCCTTTCTTAATTCTTCATCGAATAGGGTCATACCAGCGTATGTGCCGTTTTGAAGAAATAGTTGCATAATACTCGCTAGATCAGTAGCGTTACTGAATATTCCCGCATGGCCGCCAACACCACCCAGCATGGCTGCTCCAGGGTCATGGACGTGTCCATGTATAAGCTGTTTTCTGAATAGAGTATCATGTTGTGTAGGCACGATTCTGCTCTTTTCGAAATAATCTAAGGGCAGATATCTAATGTTTCTTAAACCTAAGGGTTCATAAATCATTTCATGTAAAAAGGTCTCTTGTTTTTCCTGTAAAATGTGTTCAAACACTTTTTGAGTAAAGTAGTAACACAGGTCTGAATATTTGTATTTTTTAGAACCTAAATTTGTGTTCAAGATTCTCTGATACATCTTATTTGGATAGGTGTTTTTCAAATAGATATTATCGGCTACCTGTATGGAGAAAACAGAATCTTTTACTTTGCGATATAAGGAGTGGTTCAGTTTTCCATCACTCATTGTTTTTAAATAAAAGGGAATCCAAGATTTCAAGCCAGCCTGATGAGCCATCATTTCTCTTATCTTGATTTGTGAGAATGGCGTATTTCCTGTGATTTCCGGAATGTATTTACCAAGTGTATCATCGATGTCAAGCATGTTGTGGTATTCAAGAAACATGGCTATTAATGTAGAACCCGCTATTTTGGTAATCGATGCAATATCGTATAGGTTATCGTTTGTTACTCGTGTCGAATTTGGTTCGTATGTGTGATTTCCGAAACTTTCTCGATAGATAATCGATCCTTTTACAGCGACTACTACTTGACAACCGGGGAATGCCTCTTCTTGAATGGCATTATGGGCAATTCTGTCGATGCCTTTTAAACTCTCTCTTGTAATCCCAACATCTTCTGGTTCTGAGAATTTCAATCTACCGTTAGGACTTGTTTTTATAATATCCAGTCCATAATCGTTAAGCGAAGAATTGTGAGTGGATGAACCAATAGCGCCAAAGAGAAGGTGAGCTGCTTTTTTTTGTGCTAAAAATCCATTTCCATCACAGTAAATCAATGCATCGACATTTTGTAATGGAAGGGCACCTATATGCTCAGGACTACCAAAAACAAGTGCTACTATTTTTTCTTTATGAGCTCGATTAAGAAAAGTGTAATGCTCTGTATTAATTTGTTGGTTTACAGAATCTTCTGCATGAAAAGAAACGATTAAAATATCGTTAAAAGTTAACTCTGGGAGGGAGTCTTTTGAATAAAGAGAGAGTTCTGATACTTGTGTGGCACTTACTGTGGTGTACAAATTCATTTCAGATTGAAATACAGCTGAATTTCCTCCGAATGAGATACTTGAGATTTTTCTGTTTAAAAGATCAAACGGAATGATATCTTCTCTGTTTTTTAAAACGCAGATACTGGAATCACCTAAAAAGCTGTTTGTTGAACCTAAATACGAATGATGCCATGAATCAAGTTTGCTAAAGTTATGAGCATGTACAACATATGTGTTTATAGTGGAAAAAACCAATACTAAAGAAGTCAGAATTGATAAGGGTATTCTCATAAGGTTCAATTATGAAGCGAAACTATAAAGTATTCTTTCTAAAAAGTTACATTTTAGAGGAAATTGTCAACAAACTTATTGTAAATGGATACGAATAGGAAGGTTTACTCTAGAATTCACTTTTCTTCCTTTGAATTCTGCGGGAATCCATGACGGCATGCTTTTCATCATTCTGGTAATTTCAGTTTTTAATTGATCTGGAACTTCTTCCATAGTTTTGACATTTGAAATTTTACCATCTGATGATACCACAAATTCCACGTGAACTACCAATTCATTATCAAACCCAAAATTATTTAGACGATTTAAATTAAGGTTGTGTACAATGAATTTTGTCATTTGGCCAAAACCACCAATAAATGACGCTTCAGTATCAGGGAAATCAACTATTTCTGGAATGATATCGATTACTTTATATTTGATTTCCGGGTCAAATTTTAAGTTAATCCCTGTAACTTGAACATTATTATTAGCTGATTTGTTTTTATTCGCAACTTTTTTAGTATTAACGCTTACCTGTTTTTTGATATTTATTGTTTTCTCCTTCTGCTGAGATTTTTCAATTTTAGCTTTAGCTAACTTTTTCTTCGGTTTATGTACGTTTTCAATTTGATATGTCATTTGAGAAGTAGTTTTAACTGTGTCCTCGGAGACATATAATTCTTCATTAGAATAGGTAAATGCTGCCAGAATAAGTGCAGATGTAAATAATATTCCTACGAAAATGAACTTTGATTCTTTTGAACTATCGGAGTGCTTCATATGGTCTTTTACTAAGACCTTTCAAATTGCGTGCCATTTAATAAGTGTTATTGTGACACTTAAATAATATACGCATTTTATATCTAAAATTCTAATTAACTTGTTAACACAAGGATTCTATATTGTTAGTAAAATCAATATTAAATCAATTGGAGTTAGAAACCATAATCTTAAATTTGTGATGAATTTAAGCAATAGCTTGTAAATCGATTTTATGGAAATATTCGGAAATTTCGGTTCCAATGCAGATCTGTCTTCGTCTATAGGTCTCAAGAATACAGGAAACCAATTTTGGAATTTAACCCCGGCAGAGCTTGTGGAAGACACTATTCTCCAGGCAGAGGGACTACTCACAAATAATGGAGCTCTAGCAATTGAGACTGGAGAATTTACAGGTCGATCTCCAAAAGATCGATTTATAGTGGAAGATGAAGTCACTAAAAATTCTGTATGGTGGGGAGATATCAATAAACCTATTTCAACGGAAAGTTTTGATGGCCTTTACAACAGAATGTGCTCCTACCTGAATGGTCGGGACATTTATGTGAGGGACGCAATGGCATGTGCTGATGTTAATCACAGAATGAATATTCGGGTGGTTACTGAACTTCCCTGGTCAAATATGTTTGCCTATAATATGTTTCTTCGCCCGAATAGGGAGGAGATTAACAACTTTCAACCCGATTGGCATATCGTATGTGCCCCTGGTTTTTTGGCGGATCCCAACATCGATGGAACACGTCAGCATAATTTTGCTGTGTTAAATTTCTCAAAAAAGATGATATTGATAGGAGGGACTGGATATACAGGTGAGATTAAGAAAGGGATTTTTTCTGTATTGAATTTTATACTTCCTCACGAACGTGATGTTTTATCAATGCACTGTTCTGCGAATGTTGGAAAAAAAGGAGATACAGCAATCTTTTTTGGATTGTCAGGTACGGGTAAAACGACATTGTCTTCTGATCCTCAAAGGGCTCTAATTGGTGATGATGAGCATGGCTGGAGTAAGGATTCAGTATTTAATTTTGAGGGAGGCTGTTATGCCAAAACAATTGACTTATCCCGAGAAAAGGAGCCACAGATTTATGATGCTATTAAGTTTGGTGCTCTTTTGGAAAATATTGGATTTGAAAATGAAAGCTCAGCTCCAGATTACACGGATGGGTCCATAACCGAAAACACAAGAGTTTCTTACCCAATTGATCATATAAACAATGTGGTGATTCCTTCAATAGGGACATCACCTGAAAATATATTTTTTCTAACTGCTGATGCGTTCGGAGTCTTACCTCCGATATCAAAATTGACAAACGAGCAGGCGATGTATCATTTTATGTCTGGTTATACTGCGAAAGTTGCGGGCACGGAGGTTGGAATTAATGAACCAACAACTACATTTTCGGCTTGTTTTGGTGCTGCATTTTTACCTTTGCATCCAGCCAAATACGCCAAGCTTTTGGGAGAAAAACTGAAAAATTCAAGTACCAATGTGTGGCTGATTAATACAGGATGGTCAGGAGGAAGTTACGGAACAGGAAGTCGGATTAAGTTAGCATATACTCGAGCAATGATTACTGCCGCGTTGAATGGAAGTTTGAACGAAGTGTCTTTTGAAACTTTACCAATATTTGACATCTGCTATCCCACATCATGTCCGGATGTTCCTGAAGAAATCCTTAATCCAAAAGAAACTTGGAGTGACAAAGCGCTTTATGATGAAACAGCGAATAACCTGGCTTCAAAATTCATTAAGAATTTTGAAGAATTCAAAGGGGAGACTGATGCATCAATTTTGGCTGCTTCACCAAAGGTATTGGTACAATAACAATTAATTACATACGTCATAAACAAAAAACCCCTCAATTGAGGGGTTTTTTAATGTGTATTTTGTAGTGAATCTATCTTTTCGCTAAGGTTTCATCAGAAACACTTAATTTCCTTCTACCCTTTCTTCTTCGAGTAGCTAAAACGCGTCGGCCATTTTTGGTTGCCATTCTACTTCGGAAACCGTGCTTATTTCTTCTTTTTCTTAACGAAGGTTGAAACGTTCTTTTCATTTTTTTTAATTCAAATAATTATTCATTTGAGGACTGCAAAGATAGTTTTTTTTTATTGAATACAAATCTTATCAATAAAAATATTTAAAAAAATCTTTTACTCATTTAATCCACTATTTTTGTATGCATCAAAGGATGACAAGGCGGATACGGTCATCTTTAATAGATTCAACACAAGGACATATGCAGAAAAGAAATCTTATGTATTTCATAAAGCCATATTTGTTATGGTACTTTGTTGGGTGGATATTTTTAGTATTGTCGTCATCTGCTGGCCTTTTGTTTCCCTATCTAATGGGAAAGCTATTGGGCTCTACATCTTCGTTGGGATCCAGCTCTTCAAGTAGTATTGAATTATTGAATTTTGACAACGCGAATCAGGTAGCATATAGTCTTTTTATTTTATTTGGCTTTCAGGCACTTTTTTCTTTTATGAGGGTTGTTATTTTCAATAATGTAACGGAGAATGCTCTTAGAGATCTTCGCAACACGGCATTCGAAAAGATGATTTTTATGCCCATGAATTTCTTCGATGTGAATAAAGTAGGAGAACTGACTAGCCGAGTTTCATCTGATATTTCCCAAATTCAAGACACACTTCGCACAACTATTGCTGAATTTTTTAGACAGGTCATAATAATAATTGGTGGTGTTTTATTTCTTTTTCTGATTTCCTGGAAGCTCGCTTTAATAATGCTCGCCACCGTTCCTGTTATGGCTCTCCTTGCGGTTTTGTTTGGTCGTTTTATTCGAAAATTAAGTAAACAGGCCCAGGATTTTGCCGCTGAATCAAATTCTATAATTGAAGAAACATTATCGGGAATTTCAAATGTTAAAGCCTTCACTTTTGAGGTTTTTGCTCTTAAGAATTACAAGAGTAAAACGCAGGAAATTCGAAATTTGAACATTAAAAGTGGTATATGGAGGGGGCTTTTTGTTTCCTTTATTATTTTCTGTTTATTTGGTGCAATTGTTTTCATTGTTTGGCAAGGATTACTGATGACGCAGGGGACAAATCCGGAATTGTCAAGTGAGGGGTTTTATCAGTTCGTTCTGTTCACCATTATGATGGGCGCAAGTGTTGGTTCTCTTCCGGATATGTATGCGAATATTCAGAAAACACTGGGAGCTATTGAGAATTTGATGCAAATCATAAATGATCCTACTGAAAATGATCAAAGAAAGGGGGTTTTGGAAGATGGAATAACGGGGAATATTACGTTTAAAGGGGTTAATTTTAATTATCCTCAAAGAGAAGATATTAGCGTCCTGAAAGACGTTTCTTTTGAGATTAGTAAAAATGCTCAGGTGGCCATAGTTGGTTCAAGCGGTTCTGGGAAAACTACCGTTGCGAGTTTAATTTTAAATTTTTATACTGCGAATAGTGGAGCTGTTAAAATAGATTCAAATAATGTAGAAGACTATCGTTTAAATTATTTAAGATCAAAAATGGCTTATGTGCCGCAAGAAGTGTTGCTTTTTTCAGGGTCTATTTACGATAACATCATTTTTGGTAAACCAGATGCAGGGCATGAGGAGGTTATTGAGGCTGCCAAAAAAGCAAATGCCTGGGAATTTATTGATTCTTTTCCTGATGGGCTGAAAACGGAAGTAGGCGATCGAGGGATACAGCTTTCTGGTGGTCAAAAGCAACGAATTGCAATTGCTAGAGCAATTTTGAAAGATCCCTTAATTTTAATTTTGGACGAAGCTACATCAGCATTGGATTCTGAGTCAGAGAAGATGGTTCAGGATGCGCTTGAAGTATTGATGAAAAACAGAACCTCAATTGTCATTGCACATCGATTATCTACTATAAAAAATGCAGATAAAATTCTTGTATTAGATAAAGGACTTGTTGTTGAGTCCGGTACACATAAAGAATTAATGGATGGTAGTGGCTTATATTCAAATCTGGTTAGGATGCAACAAATGGACATTGAGGATTGAAGTACTTCTAGTTGCATATTATTTAATTTTACATTATTATTGACAGTATGAGAGTTTTATTTCTTCTTTTTATTTCCCTGTTTATTAGTAAAATCAGTTTATGTCAGGAATCTTTTTCAGTAAAGGAAATATTAGGACATGAAATTGGAGCTGACTTCTCAAGACATTCTCAGGTTACTGAATTTTTCAAAAAGCTGCAGCAGGAGTATCCAAATAATTCAAGGATAGAATCGTATGGGGTATCCAATGAAGGAAGGGAGTTACTTACTATGTTTCTGGGTAGCGAATCTATTATTAATAATTTAAATCAAATAAAAGCGGACCATAAGAACCATGCGGATGCAGAAAAAATTCCAATTGTTTGGCTTAGCTATAATGTGCATGGAAATGAGAGTTCCGGTTCTGAGGCAGCCATGGAAACCGCTTTAAGCTTACTTCAAGATAAAATAGAGTGGCTTGATAATGTATTGGTAATTATTGACCCATGTCTTAATCCTGATGGGAGGGATCGATATGTCAATTTCTTTAAGCAATATGCTTCAAAATCTAATAATCCAAATTCTCTTTCATTGGAACATCAGGAGCCTTGGCCAGGAGGAAGACTCAATCACTATTTATTTGATTTAAACAGGGACTGGGCGTGGCTTACACAAATAGAATCAGTGTACAGAATAAAATTGTATAATCAATGGCTACCTCATTTGCATGTTGATTTTCACGAGCAAGGGATTAATGAGAATTATTATTTCCCACCAGCGGCGGAGCCGTATCATGAAATTATAACAGATTGGCAAAGAGAATTTCAGGAACTAATTGGTAAAAACCATGCAGACTACTTTGATTCAAATGACTGGTTATATTTTTCGGATGAAATTTTTGATTTATTGTATCCAAGCTATGGGGATACATATCCTATGTTCAATGGAGCTATTGGGATGACTTATGAGCAGGCGGGGAGTGGTCGTGCAGGAAGTGGGGTCATATTGAATAATGGCGATACCCTGACATTAAGAGATAGAATAGATCATCATGTAACCACTGGCTTGTCAACTATTGAAGTGGCTATAACACATCGTAAGAGACTCATTGAGGAGTTCAAGGACTTTAGCCAGAGTCAAGCTTATAAATATGAGTCATATATTTTGTCTGGTGAGGAATATAAAATTCAAGCTTTAATTGAATTTCTTGATTTGCATGAAATTGAAACTGCCTCAGCACAGGAAAACCTAAATATAAAAGCCTGGTCATATCATTCCCAACAAAAGGTGTCATATAAAACAAAAAAATCCGATGTGGTTGTATCAACGAATCAGTTGAAAGGACCGTTGGTAAAAGTCCTTTTTGAACCTCAGACATTCATAACAGACTCTCTTACCTATGATATTACGGCATGGTCGCTGCCATATGCATATGGTATAGACGCATTTGCCAGTGAAAATTTGATTCCGACTACTGAATTTCAAGCTGGCGAACCAAAAGAAATAAATGGGGTAAAGGAGAATACATATGCCTATGTATGTAAATGGAGCTCAATGGAATCAGCTCGTTTTTTGGAAAGAATTTTATTAAATAATGTGGCAATTAGATTTGCAAAAAAATCTTTTGAGATAGATGGAAAGTTTTATGGAATGGGTTCCTTGATTATTCTCGTTGGAGATAACGAAGACTTAAATATATATGAAATCATTAAAAATGCGGCAAGAAATTTAATTGTAGATATTGCCGTATATAATTCTGGTCATGTGGAAAAGGGAAATGATTTTGGATCTTCCTCTTTTGAGCTCATCAGTAAATCGAATATAGGACTTTTAGTGGGGGATTATTTTTCACCAACCAATGTCGGTGAAATATGGCACTTTTTTGAAAATGATCTCGAAATCAATTTTGATATGCTGCATATCGGAAATATAGCTGAAGTTATCGATATTGTCGATTATGACATTCTAATGTTGCCTGAAGGAGAATTGTCTGAGGAATTTCGTGAATTGCTTGAAAAATGGGTCTCGCAAGGAGGGAAATTAATCATTTTTGGTGAAGCCATAGCTCATTTTTCCGATGTTCTGGGGATTTCTGGACGTAATCTGGATATGGACGAAAATGGAGATTCATTTGATTCCGATGAAAGGGACGAAGTAAGTCATATGATTACTGGTGCCATATATGAATGTAAAATCGATTATTCCAATCCTTTGGCATTTGGATATAAAAACTACTATACCCTGAGACAGAATCAGGAAGTGTATAAACTAAAAGGGAAGGGATCCGTTTTTGAGTTAAATGAAAATGCTCAGCAAATTGCTGGATTCGTTGGATCTATGGTCTCCAATGAACAAAGTAATGCCTTAATTGCAGGAGTTGGAAGTTTGGATAAGGGGCAAATAATATATTTAATTGATAATCCTTTATTTAGATGCTTTTGGCAGAGCGGAAAACTGATGGTCGCGAATGCACTGTATTTCGTTAATGACTAAGTTAAATTATATCCCCAAATAGACTAGCGAATTAAATGAGTCCTTTTGTTTTTAGGAATTCATCTAAAGATTCGATATCGGGGAATAAAACATCTCTTGCTTTACTGCCTTGAAATGGCCCTATAATTCCCATAGATTCGAGCTGATCTACTATTCTTCCGGCACGATTGTACCCTAGCTTTAATTTTCTCTGCAGTAGGCTGGCTGAGCCCTGCTGATTGATTATTACGATTCGTGCTGAGTCTACAAACATGGCATCCAATTCATTCATATCAACCTCTCCTTTGCCATCGCTTCCTTCTGGTACATACTCAGGTAGGATTAGTGCGTCAGGATAGGCTTTCTGAGCTCCAATATAGCTGCAGATTTCTTCAACCTCAGGTGTGTCCACGAATCCACATTGTAGCCTTTTTAACTCCTGTCCGGTTGAAATAAGCATATCTCCTCGACCTATTAGCTGGTCGGCCCCTGAGCTGTCAAGAATGGTTCTGGAATCAATTTTTGAAAGAACTCTAAATGCAATTCGTGCTGGGAAATTGGCTTTAATCATCCCGGTAATTACATTCACTGAGGGTCTTTGTGTTGCCACTATTAGGTGAATTCCAATGGCTCTTGCCAATTGAGCAATTCGTGCAATTGGATGCTCGATTTCTTTACCTGCAGTCATTATGAGGTCGGAAAATTCATCAATAAGAACAACTATATATGGAAGAAATCTGTGTCCTTTTTCAGGGTTTAATTTCCTTTTCACAAATTTTGCGTTGTATTCCTTAATGGTTCTAACACCCGCATTTTTAAGAAGCTCATACCGGTCATCCATTTCTATGCAAAGCGAATTAAGCGTATTGACAACTTTGGAAGTGTCAGTTATTATGGCATCTTCTTCGTTTGGAAGCTTCGCTAAGAAATGCCGTTCGATTTTATTGTATAGGGTTAATTCAACCTTTTTAGGATCAATTAAAACAAATTTCACCTGAGACGGATGTTTCTTATAAAGAATAGAAATTAAAATCGCATTCAGTCCGACTGATTTCCCCTGTCCTGTTGCACCAGCAACAAGCAAATGCGGCATTCTGGTCAAATCAAACACATAGGTTTCATTGGTAATGGTTTTTCCCATTACAATTGACAGCTCTCCATCATGATTCTGAAATTTTTCTGATGCGATGAGCGACCTCATACTTACCATATCAGGGCTGGAATTAGGAACTTCTATCCCTATTGTGCCTTTTCCAGGAATTGGTGCAATTATTCTGATTCCAAGTGCACTTAAGCTCAAGGCGATATCATCCTCAAGATTTTTAATTTTTGAAATTCGGACTCCAGGTGCCGGAACTATTTCGTACAGTGTGACAGTTGGTCCAACAGTAGCTTTAATCTTTGAAATATCTATTTTATAATTGGAAAGAGTTTCGATGATTTTATCCTTATTGGTCTCTAGCTCTTCTTTATTCACAGATACTGTGCCTGAACCATATTCTTTAAGAAGCTCTACAGAGGGGAGAAGGTAGCCTTCTAAATCTGCTTTAGGATCAAATTCTCCATGCTCTTCAACCAATTGCTCAGCAAGGTTTTTTTCTTCCATTTCATCTAAAGCAACGGTTTCTTCCTCCTCAGGAACTTCAATTTCAAGCTCTTTTTTATTTTCTTTATCAAACTCATCAATAATATCGGATTGTTCTTCTTCCGGATCTTCGGGATTCTCACTGTCTTTATTCTCAGAGAAATCCACTGACTCCGAAATCACATCTTCCGTCACGTCTTCTTCACTAATAGGATTAATGACAGTCATATTATCTTCAATGGTGGCTTCTTCTTCGGGTTCTGTATCTTTTTTTGGAAATAAGTAATGAAATAAGGCAGAGTAATTGGGATTGAATATCAAAGTAGTAATTACATAAAGCAATACAAGAATCAAGGTCATCGTCCCCATTTTTCCTATGGTCTGAATAAGCCAGTCATTTATAAAGAATCCAAAGGTCCCACCGAGAAAGTGGATATGATCTGAGAAGAAACCCAGAAGCATGGAGCCCCAGAGCATGTACACTATGGTGACTGTAAAAGACTTTCCAATAGGGAGTAAGGATTTCTTATATAGGGACTTAACACCTGTTAAAAACATTAAAAAGCAGATGCCAAAAGAAGTTATACCAAATAGGTCATAAATGAGATAATGGGACATCCATGCTCCAAATTTCCCCATCCAATTTTGTATTTCAACATGTGAATTATTGAATATAAAGTCAACAAATGAAGAATCAATTAACTTATCCTGGTCTACTCTCCATGTGAGAAGGTATGAGAAACAGGCTATAGCCATAAACATTGAAAACAGAATTAGAAAAGACCCGACAACGGTTTCTATTTTTTTTCGATTAATTTTTTTCGATATAGAGTCTTTTTTGTCAGATTTGCTTTTAGAGGAGGATTTTCTTCCCTTCTTCTTTTTTGATGAAGAAGCTTTTTTACTTTGATCTACCGGTATGAATTCGTTCTCCTCCATTGCATTTTGCCTATCTTACGAATATAGCATAAACCCCCAATGAAATTGAAATCTTGAAATTCAACTTTGAACATGCCACTGTTAGTTATAAAATGAGGTTAGACGCTTGGATTAATCGTCAGAATTTTTCATTCCGTCAAAAAATTGCTCCATCGATATGATTTGATATCCTTCTGGAATCATAAAAACAGATAGTGCGGGCTCATATCTCTTATAAGATTCAAGTGAATATTGCATCAGTCCTTTTTCAGATACTAAATAGTATAGAACGGGCAAACCAGGCATTTGACTAAATACAGTTGCATATTTTGCAGGAATTTCAGTAGAGTACAAACAATTCAGATCATAGGATAGCATAGGGTGTTTCATTCGAATCTTCTTGCTTTTTAAACCTTTATATTTTCTTGAAAATCCACATTTCTTTTTGAATGAATATAAGCTGTCGGACGCATTATTCAAGTCTGATTCAATGCGAACGGCATAGCCTTGCCCGTCAATTTCCAACAACAATATTGATTTATCATGAATCAGGTGTTTAAGGCATTCCTGAATGCCATTCACCGAGTTGAAATTCACGATTTTTAGTAAAGAGTCTTTGGCATAGACAATCATTTTTTCTTCTTCAACCTCATTTGAGGCAAGTTCATTTGGGTTAGCTTCTATTTTTTCTATATGATAAATTAGCTCCCCTGAAAATGATTTATTTTTTTGACTATGAACACATCCTATACTGTATACAAGAAGTAGTAAAATAATATATTTTCGACTCTTTACATCCACACTATGAAAATAATAAACCAATTCGAAGTTACAGATTATTTATTCAGAATATTTGCTAGATACTATTTGCGAGAATGTAGTTCTTAACTAAATAACTTTGGGTTCATTTTTTTTATGAATAATGAAATCCCTTTTTCATACTTAAATTACTTGAAAATTTAGTAGATTCGCTACCACAAAACTGGAAAATTGAAAGGGCATACTGAAATATCTGTGCATGACGAAGTGAGCAAATTAAGAACTGTGGTTCTTGGTATAGCTTTCGATTTTGGAGGAGCGCCGGAATTAGGAGAATGCTATGACCCAAAATCAATTGAGAGCATACGATTGGGGATTTTCCCTTTGGAAAGAGATTTAATCAGTGAAATGGATGCTTTTTTGAAAGTCTTTCAGCGTTATGGCGTAAATGTACACCGTCCCAAAAATATTGCTGGATTAAATCAAATTTATGCTCGGGATGTTGCTTTTGTTATTGGCAATAAACTTGTCATACCCAATGTAATTGAGGAACGTTCAGAAGAGCTGAGTGCTTTGAATGATTTATTTCATTCGATTGATGAAAGTCACATTCTCAAAATGCCGAATTCTGCAAGAGCTGAAGGAGGAGATGTTATCTTAAATGGAGATTCTATTTTTATTGGATACTCTGAGGATGAGGATTTTGATGCCTATAAAGTGGCAAGGACAAATCTGGCTGGAGTAGAATTTATAAGAAAGTCGTTTCCAAACAAGAAAATTAGGGCTTTCGAATTATTAAAATCCGATACCGATCCCAGACAGAGTGCTCTGCACCTGGATTGCTGTTTTCAACCTATTGGAGAAAATATGGCGATTCTGTGTGAAAAGGGTTTTAAGAACAGGTCTGATTTCGAATTTTTATTTGATCATTTCGGTGAAGAAAATGTAATAGTTATCAGTGCAGAGGATATGTACAATTTGAATTCCAATGTGTTTTCACTTTCGAAAGAAGTCATTGTATCTCAGACGGAATTTACCAGATTAAATTCTATACTACGTGATAGAGGATTTAAGGTGGAAGAGGTGTCTTACAATGAGGCTTCAAAGATGGGGGGGTTATTTCGTTGTTCCACTATGCCATTATTAAGAGAATGAAACAGCTTACAACTCATATACTAATGATAGAACCCGTTGCTTTTCGGTACAACGAAGAGACGGCCAAAAATAATTACTACCAAAAGGAATTGAAGTCTGTAGCTGTTGGTGATATTCAAATGAGAGCGTTAAAGGAGTTTAATGAATTTGTCGAAAAGCTAGAGCAAAAGGGAGTGCACATTCATGTGATACAGGATACGATTACTCCTGATACTCCTGATTCTATCTTTCCAAACAATTGGGTGTCTTTTCATCAGGATGGAAGAGTCGCTCTTTATCCTATGTGTGCTGAGAACAGAAGAAAGGAAAGACGTCCAGATATCTTAGACAAATTAAGAGCTAAAAATTTCAACATAACTTCTGTTATTGATTTATCGGTGTATGAATCTGAAGATGTTTTTTTAGAGGGTACGGGAAGTATGATTTTAGATAGACAAAATAAAATCTGTTACGCAGCAATATCAATTCGAACGGATAAGGAAATCGCTCTTAAGTTCTGTTCGGAATTTGACTATGATTTGATGTCTTTTACCGCATATCAAACGCACAATGGAGAAAGACTGCCTATATATCATACGAATGTTATGATGTGTGTGGCAGATCGATATGTAGTTATTTGTTTGGATGCAATAGATGATTTAGAAGAAAGAAAAATGCTTATCGATTGCTTTGAAAAAACAGAGAAAGAAGTTATAGATATATCAGAAGAACAAAAACATGAATTTGCTGGAAATATGCTGCAAGTGAGAGGCCATGAGCCTTATCTGGTGATGTCTACTTCGGCATACAAGAGTCTAAATGAGGAACAGCTAAAGAAAATTGAAAAATTTAATCCGATTATTCACAGCGAGCTTAATACAGTACAAGCTTGTGGAGGAGGAAGTGCAAGATGCATGATGGCAGAAGTGTTTTTACCGCTTAATGCATAGCTCCACCCACGCATTAAAACCATGATGTTTTTCTTATTTTAGATGAAAATGCCCTTACTTTGTAGTGTGTACTCATTTGATTAGAGGATATTTATAGTAGCAACAAATTTTAAAGTATAGAGTCTATGTTAAAAGGAATAAAGACCATGACACATTTTTTTTCAATATTAGTATTCCTTGGAGTTCTGGTAAGTACGCCAATACTCGGACAAATAGATGGAGATAATCTTTTTGACACTGATCAAGTGGTAGATATTCAGCTTGACTTCCCTCAAAGTGACTACTGGGTACAATTAGTGTATAATTACAATAATATGGATCTGCTGGGAACCGAGTATATTCCGGCTAATTTAACCCTTACAGATTTAACAGGGACCTATACTTTTGATAGTGTAGGCGTTCGTTTGAAAGGAAATTCAAGTTCGGGGCATCCAGGAGATAAGAAATCTTTTAAGATAGATTTTAATAAATATATTACTGGTCAAAATTATGATGGGTTGAAAAAATTAAATTTTAACAATGGATTTAAGGACCCTACATTTATGAGAGAAAAGATATTTTTTGATATTTCCCTTGAGCATGGTGTTCCTGCCCCAAGAGCTAATTATGCTACTGTAAGCTATAATGGTGTACCATGGGGGTTTTATACCATGGTTGAGCAGATTGATGACCAGTTTTTGGACTGGAGAATTTTGGACGATGATGGGAATTTATTTAAAGCAGGTTCTAATTTTGGACCAGGGGGAGTAGAAGCCAGTCTGGGATATATAGGATCGGCCCAAGCTTCTTATGAATCTTCATATGAATTAAAATCAAATGAAAATGCTAATGACTGGACTGACCTCATAGAATTCATAGATTTTATTAATAACACCTCAGATAGCGAATTTGAAACAGGACTGGCAGGTAAATTGGATCTGGGCCCTTTTCTCGGTTCAGTAGCCTTGGACAATCTGTTCAGCAATTTAGATAGCTATACACAGTCGGCAAGGAACTATTACATCTATCACAATCTAAGTACGGATAAGTGGCAATGGATCAAATGGGACGGCAATGAAGCCTTCGGTACCTATGGATTTATGGGAGGTCTTACTCCATCTAATCTCGATATTTATTACTATTCATTTAATCGACCCCTTATAGAACGAGTTTTTGCGAGTCAATCTCTTTATGACCAGTATACTTCTGAAATTTGTTTTTTACTCAGTACAGTTTTTAATCCTGACTATTTGAATCCGATTATTGATAATTTAAAAATATTAATTAAGGAAGATGTATACGCGGATAATAATAAAATGTATTCGAATACATACTTTGATACGAATATTGAATCTAATATATCTAGTGGTGGACCACCTGGTCTGAAATCGTTCATTCAGGATCGTTATGATTTTCTAATTGGTGCAGTGGATTGTACACCGCATGCCCAAATAGAATCTATGGAGATGGCGAAGCCCATGATTGTTCCGAATCCGTCAAGTTCCACTTTTAAGTTGGTTGGAGAATTAGCTTATCCGCTTCAATTTACATTAAGGACAATTGATGGTAAATTGGTAAAATCAGATATTCTCCTTAATTCATCTGATAGAATTGATATTTCATATCTCGAACCAAATGTGTATTTCTTGCACATAGGCACCGATACTTTTAAGCTGATTAAAAAATAAGATTATTCAATAATAAATTTCTTTATTTCGACTCCATCTTCATGATGGATATTTAGGAAATAGATTCCATCAGCAAGAGTACTTACATCAATAGTCGTGATTATTTGATCAAAAGACTTCACTAGTCTACCGTTATAATCCGTAACATCTATTCGTCTAATTTCAATTAATGTATGTAGACCACTAATATTCAGGGTGCTGCCTGTAGGATTTGGATATACTGTAACTGATTCTTGTGAAGTATAATCATTTACGTCAAGAACATTTAATATTACACAATCACTGGTATCTGAACATCCATTTTCAGTCACTAATACTGCCACTTCAAAATAGCAGGCACCCTGACACTGGAATGTCTGACCGGTTTCTCCAGTAAATTCTGCAAATCCGTTTGCACAGTCCAACCATTGATATGTAGCATTTGTTGCTTCTGCCTGAGCTGTTGCAGGTCCAAGCTGAAGTATTGTGTTATTTACAGTATTAATTGTCAAATCAAGGGTTACTGTGCTGTCACATCCGTTTGAATTTTGAAGTGTGTGAGTTGCATTGCCATTACTTGATGTATAGGTATTTCCATCAATCCATGTAAATGAGCCACAAGCAGTCTGAACGTCTGTAACAAAATCAGGATTATTTATACTTAAGTCAAGTGTAACAATGCTGTCACAGCCTTGAGAAGCAATTAGGGTAAAAGTTGCTGTATTATTACTTGTCGTATATGTATTTCCATCAATCCAGGTGTAGGATTCACATGCAGCTTGAGTGTCTGTTGAAGTTACTGTACCATTAATACTCAAATTCAATGTTACTGTACTGTCGCATCCATTCACATTTTGAAGTACAAAAGTAGCAGAATTGTTGCTTGCCGTATACGTGTTCCCGTCAATCCATGTAAACGAATTACAGGCAGATTGAACATCAGTGCTGAAGCTTGGATTATATATTGTTAGATCGAGAGTCACTATACTATCGCATCCATTTGCATTTTGTAGCGCATAAGTTGCATTCCCATTACTTGACGTATAGGTATTTCCATCAATCCATGTAAACGAATTACAGGCAGATTGAACATCTGTTGCAAAGCTGGGATTATTGATTGTTAAATCGAGTGTCACTATACTGTCGCATCCATTTGAATTTTGTAGTGTATACGTTGCATTCCCGTTACTTGACGTGTAGGTATTTCCATCAATCCATGTGTATGAGTCACATGCAGTTTGCGTATCTATTCCAAAGCTGGGATTATAAATTGTTAAATCGAGTGTCACTATACTGTCGCATCCATTTGCATTTTGAAGTGTGTGGGTTGCATTGCCGTTATTTGACGTGTAGGTATTCCCGTCAATCCAGGTGTAGGAATCACACGAGGCCTGTGTGTCTGTTCCATAGCTCGAGGGGTTTACATTTGCAACAACAGGTGTAAATGGACTAAGGCAAGGACTCGTTTGAATCTCCCAGTCATAGTAATAATAGTAATAATTAAGACCAGCTGAAGAGCTGATAATATCTACAACATTTGTCAGTGAATATGGATAATTCACGCCTCCATTGTTTCGATATAAATCCATTGAAGGTCCTCCTATACTATATGTGCCTGCGGATGGAACGGTCAAATCTAGCGTGATTCTTTGTGCTCCTGTATTTGGTATATACACCATGACCTGATCGATAATTGTCCCACCACCATCAACAGCATTATAAATATTTATTGTGCGATTTCCCGTGCTGTTTGCATTTACCCAAACAGAAACAAGATCAAAAGAAGTTTGAGCCTCAAAATTCAGTGTAAATACAGCAAGTTGGCTATGTGCATTTCCACTACCAATGCTGCCATTTAAAGGACCTACAAATTGTACAGCCTGTTCAATGACATTTTGTACTAAATAATTTGTAGTAGTGTTCAAAGCTGTGGTGACAAAGGTGTTGCCTGTTTCCAGATGAGTGGTTCCTAAATCATCATACCACATAAGTGTTCCGGAACCGGATCCGTTAAAGGTTGCCGATTGATTTTCACAAATATTCACATCTGCCGTAGTAGGGGCATCGGGTAAATTTATCGTGACATTAAAGGTTTCTGTTCCTGAACCAATACCATTAGCTGAAGTTAGTTCCACAGTATAGGTACCACTCGCTGTATACACATGAGTGGGGTTTTCTAAAGCACTTGTATTTCCATCACCAAAATCCCAGCTCCAAGTGTCTGGAGTATTAGTTGATAAGTCACTGAAACTCACCTCTCCAGAGCAATCAGCCAAATAAGAAAAAGAGGCAACTGGTGGCATTGTCGGTAATTGACACGCGGCTGGAAGGTCAAAAGCTTCTGTTTGGTCTTCCCTGCTAGTATTAGATCCTTGGTCTGCACTAAATCCTAATCCTCGTGCTGCAAATACTTGCCAAATCAGGCATTCATTGGCTCCGTTATTTAAAATTTGATCAGCCTGTAAAATGGCATCCCTGCCATCAACAAACCCGGGATTGCAGGATTGCAGCTTTAATGCTTCAACTACCAATTCCATAGCTATATTATTTCCACCTGAACCATTATAAATGTCCGTATCATAACCATAATTATCTATTAGGGCCCAGCTCAGGTCCCAAAGCATTGTACACCACACAAAGCCAATTCCATGTGGTTGACTTATCGCTCCCGTATTATTTGTTGCATCATAGGTATAGTTGTTCACACCTAAATCTGTGGAATAGGGTGCAGGTCTTATGCCGTTTCCGTCTGTTGGTTCCCCAATCGCATAGGTTCCTATTCCTCTAATATCTGTTCCGATGTCTCCCGGTTCTAGAGTGAGCATTAGTCCAAACCAGTCAGACCAGCCTTCACCCATTTGCTCATCATTGCTTAGGCAATTTGAATTACTGGCTCCACCTGTTAGTCTGTTTGAAATTCCATGGCCATATTCGTGTGCAATTATGCCATTGTCAAAATCTCCGTCCAATTCAATCAGATTCCCTGAGCTTTGAAGTGTACCATTAATTAGTGTAGATGCAAGTAGGGCACTGATAATAGATTCACCATCAGCCTGTGAAATCATCACAGAAGGAATACCGATACCTGGGTCGTTACCGCCCATGGTAATTGGAGCTCCGCCCACATTATTCACCATGATAACTGCTACAGCCCCTTCCGCTTCTGCGGCTTGCACTTTACTAACGAAAGTACATGTGCCTCTTCGTATGATGGCAATTTTACCGTTCAATGTCGGGCCATTTGTAAGAGCTTCACAGGCATCTTCATTATCTCCAGAATCATCATCCACTAATGCAAAATCTGCTGTTAAAGGAGTGGTGGGAACTGCTGGTCCAAACGCTCCCGGCACTGCTGTGTATGCACCAGCTAGAGAGACTGGACTATTCACCTGTAATAAATTATTATCTATTGTTGGTGCAGACCATAAAAACATCTGCATTCGAGGATTTGCACCATCACCTGGAGTGGCAAAATTTGCATTGTTCGTTCCTCCTCCATCCTGGGCCTCAGCATATACATAATCAGAACCAGTGCCGCCATTTCCATAATTGTTTTCCTGAAAGTTTCCGCTAGCTTCATCGAAACCATATTGATACCAAACATCATGCATGATATTATTCATGTAAAAGAGATTTGTAATCGCGGGATCAAGGTTATTGTCAGGTGCAATTCCCAGATCTAATGTGAAATCAAAATTAAGTAAGCCTCCACCGTCAGGTGAATAACCGGGATTGTCATTGTCACCCTGGTCTTCGTACGCGTACACATTATTTCCTCGAGTATTTGTGTATTCATGTCCAGTAGCTCCATTGTCATCATGCCATCCAAATGGTGAGGCCAGGAGATTATCTGTACCATTGACAATTGTTCTGGCACCATGGCTTGGACTCTCTACAGGTATGGCAAACACATTATAGGCATCAGTTGGGGGTAATGGAGCTGAAGTTTCATGACCATGCAAAGATCTTCTTTGATGCTCGTGTTCTTCGTGTTTGTTGTCTCCAAAAGTACATTCCAGAACCCAGTCATTGATGTCTAAAATAGTGCCATCTGTAGCATCTACTCGTATACTCCACCAGTGTTTTTTTGATTTTTCATATATACTTAAATCCCAGGCCAAATGAATTGGTTCATTTTCTTCTGATGTGTAATAATAAATAAGTTTTACAGGGATGTTTTCTAAGGAGATCGTTCCTTTATCAAAAAGATAGCTCTTCGAATTCTCGGATTTAATGAGCTCTGTTTTAAATCCATTGCGTATTCCAATTTCGTTACAGGCATATTCTATTGCTTTATGAGCTGATATATTGAAATCGCCTGTATTTATTTTTGAAGATACATTTTTTATGAACTCGAAATTAGAATAAACTACTTCATCATTTTTGATGGCAAAATTGCCTCCTGAGTTGTAAATTTCTATTCCATTAACTGTCTGATTTAGGTATACATATTGAACTTCTGTCAATTTGGAATAGCTTTCATCTGTGAATACAAGCTCTTTACTTGTGTTGATTTCAGGATAACCTTTTGAGATGTGATTTGCGATGATTTCTTGATTGTTTTGTGCCTGTAGAATAAAATTGCTTAAAATCAATAAGCATAAAATGTAATTTTTCATAGTTTTTGAAGCTTAGTGTATTTAACATGAGGTGATGTGGTTAATGAAATACAATTAAATAAGTCAATCTGAAAATGGCTGATAGGTTCTGTAATAATAGACATAACAGAACTAGCTCTAAAAGAGTGATTTAAACGAACTGAATATTTCATAGCAATGGTTAGTCCTATATTGACGCTGAAACCATGCAAAGGGATGCCTTTTTTGAATGAAAAATTTCAGGTTTACCGTGCGTGATTTATTACTGAATTTACATTTTGAATATCTTAATTGGCTTTTTGTTTTCAAAATGAATAAAATAGATGCCCCTTTCAGCCTCATTGAAGTCAATGAAATAC
>Ga0315334_10000519_pt1 | contig 23546 bp, 17 predicted proteins | sample M150034915metaG_FD_205555 | JGI IMG/M metagenome (GOLD analysis project Ga0315334, IMG submission 205555) | Ammonia-oxidizing marine archaeal communities from Monterey Bay, California, United States - M1 500m 34915 | ecosystem: Environmental > Aquatic > Marine > Intertidal zone | place: USA... | reverse complement strand
GAACGAAGCGATGGTGGCGGTGAGCTCATCGAGATGGAGTTGCAACAAAGCGGTCTCTGATAGACCCGCGTCTAATGGCCGAAAGAGTTGTGGTGTCGATATTGATTTGATACCGCTGCGTTCTGTGCCGATTGGAAGCCATGACAGTCGTCCGACGAGTGACGAGTTGCCGTGGTACGTGGCGTTTGTGCAAATGATGCCTCTCTTCCCTGTCGCACCGCGGATCAAGGTCAGCGCCATTTCGGTAGCTTCGGTGCCGCTACAACCCAAGATGGCTGACTCGATTCCGTCGTGGTGAAGACCAATTAACCGCTCGACGTAGTCAACAACTCCATCGTGTAGATACCGGCTGTGCACATTGAGCGTCGCAGCCTGTTCAGCGAGTTTCGCGACTACCCGAGGGTTGGCATGACCGACACATGGGACGTTGTTGTACAAATCGAGATAACGGCGGCCGTCGGCACTCTCGAGCCAGACTCCCTCCCCTTTTACTAGCTGGAGCGGCTCGTCGTAGAAGAGCGGAGCGCCGTCGCCCATCACACGGCGATGGCGATCAAGAAGTTCAGTCATGAACTAAGTGTTGCAGTTAGTTCTCTACGGCGGATGACCAAATGAGTCGAGCTCAGCGACTGAGTTACCTCAAAACGTAAAGCCCGGGATTCGACACAGAAAGGCTGGACGAATAAATCGTCATAGCGCGGCAACAGACACTGGATAGGGATCGCAACAACTGTGTGAGCGTGTCACAAATGGGTGAAAACAGATTGAAAATTGTGGGTCTGAATATCTGGTGAGTACCCGGTGAAATATGGTGCTCGGTGTGCGACGCCCCAAATCGCCACGAACCAAAGTTGCCGCAGCTTAAGTTGGCTTCGAAATGGGCCCTACATTGGCGCTTCAATCGGCGCCGAGAAGGCTGTTCTCACCTGGGTGGACTGTTCATGATCCAAGTGTGGCTAATGGCTCCCCGGAGTGATCGTCCGAATGTGCTGAGATCAAATGACTTTCATCATCTGATTTGGTCTCATCTAATCGGGGATTAGCAGTTCTTGATGGTGCAGTAAGCCTTGACGATGAGTCGGTGATCAAGACAGCGCTAGTGTTCTATCGCTTGGCGGCTTCTCGACGGCTTAATGCGGCGGCTCAATCTAACCACTATTGAGTGCTGAGGGTTTGTTGAGGAAACCTGACTTTGCTTGTTCTGGTCCTGCCTGATGGAGCTATGACTATGACTGACCTACACGTAGATGGACAGAGACTGTGGCGTACTCTGCACGAACTCGCGGAGATTGGTGCGACCGATGCTGGGGGTGTGGCCAGGGTCGCGTTAACTGATGCGGACAAGGCAGGCCGAGATCAGTTCGTTGAGTGGGTTGTTGAAATTGGCTGTGCCATACATCTTGACCGGATGGGCAACCTGTTCGCGCGACGAGAGGGTGCTGATCCGGGCCGCGACCCAGTGGTAATCGGCAGCCATTTGGATAGCCAACCAACGGGAGGAAAATTTGACGGAGCGTACGGCGTGATGGTCGGTCTTGAGATCCTGCGGGTGCTTAATGATGCTGACCGCCTCACTAATGCGCCGATTGAGGTTGTGTCCTGGACCAACGAAGAGGGAGCACGCTTTCCTCCGGCCATGCTTGGGTCAGGTGTATTTGGCGGTGAGTTTTCATTAGAAGAGGGGCTTGGTGCTGTGACGACTGATGGCACGAAGCTGGGAGACGAATTGGTTCGGATCGGTTACTCCGGGACCGAACCTTGTGGTGAGCGGCCCGTCGGCTATTACCTTGAGCCACATATCGAACAGGGCCCGATTCTAGAGGCGAGTGACAAACCGGTTGGCGTCGTTACTGGGGTTCAAGGCATCCGATGGTATGACGTGTCTATCAAGGGGTTCGAATCCCATGCGGGAACGACACCAATGGGTAGGCGTTCTGATCCCATGGTCAGCGCGGCTAATTTGATTTCCGCAGTTGATGACATAGGGAAGGCCCGTGTTGACGGTCGTTCCACAGTGGGTGTCATCACATCTATGCCGGGTTCTCGAAACACTGTGGCAGGTAGCGTCAACTTGACGGTCGACTTGCGACACCCTGACCCTGATGAGCTATCGCGCATGCACGACGAGCTGGTTGAGGCCGCATCGGCGATCGACCCTTCACCGTCAGTTCAACAGATCTGGTACTCGCCTCCGGTGGTCTTTAACGCCAGCGTGGTAGAAGCGATTCGAAAAAGCGCGACTGAAAGTGGTTTTGAACCCATTGACATCGTCTCGGGTGCGGGGCATGACGCCGTTTATATCAACAGGGTTGCGCCCGCGGGCATGCTGTTCATCCCTTGTGAAGAAGGTTTATCGCACAACGAAGCTGAGAGCATCGTTGTTGAGCATTCGACGGCTGGAGCCGAGGTAATACTCCAGGCGGTGTTGCGTCTGGCTGATCTGGCCTGATTTCGCCACGCTTTGGTTTGGGTTTTCTGACTAACATTGCGTTGATCGCCAACAAACTTGGGGGGAGACGTGCATAACTTTGGTTTGATGATTAGTTCAGGTGCGCCGATCGGTTCAGGTGGGCCTGATTTGCCCAACGGTTACGGGGACATGGTTGGCCAAGCGCAGTGGGCTGAAGAGCACGGTTTTGAATGCATCTGGGTTGGTGAAGGGCGCTTGGCAAATAATGGGGTAGTCCCCATGTCGGTTATAGCGGCCTACACAAAGCGCATCAAGATTGGTAGCGGGATTCTGCCCTATCGGACTCGGAACCCGGCGTTGCTTGCTGTGACAGCGAAAACTTTGGATGATCTTGCCCCGGGACGAATCAGGCTTGGATTGGGTGGATGGTGGGAGCCTCTCGCTACTCGCGTTGGGTTGCCGAATAACAAGCCCTTAAAGGCGATGCGCGAAATAATTACCGTAGTCCGGCAACTCCTTGATGGGCAGGAGGTGAGCTATGAGGGCGAGTTCGTGAATCTTGACAGCGTAAAATTCGATGGTAAATCGGATGATTTTGGTAAGTCCTATCCGGTTGAGATTCACATAGGTGCTGTTCGGATGGGCATGTGTGCCCTTTCGGGGGAAATAGCTGATGGTGCTCTTCTTGATTTTCTGGTTCCACCCTCTTATAACGATGAAGCCCTTGCGGCTATCCGAAAAGGCGCAGAAAAGTCGGGACGATCCTTGGATAACTTTCAGGTTCCTCAACTAATTGCTGTTTCGGTGAACAATGACGATCGGCAGCAAGCAATTGATGACTGTAAGGAATTTCTTACCCAGTACATTGCCCAACAACCTCACATAACTGAATTTTGTGGTGCTGACGAGGATTTGGTGGCGAGAATCAAATCCATTATGGGGTGGCCGGCGACCAAGGCTCAGATACGAGAGGCAATGAAGCTCGTGTCAAACGATTTGACTCAAGATGTTGCAGCGTGTGGTACTGCGACTGAGGCGCTTGACCGCATCTCCGCCTGGGTAGACCATGGCTGCACTGAGCCTGTGCTCACTCCGCTTGGCGCGGATGCCTTTGGCACTCTTGACCAGATTGCCAGTGCAGCAAACCTGGGGAACGTTCGGGACTAGTGAGTAGCGCAGAGTCGGGTCCTGTCCTAACAGTTTCAGATGAATTCAGCGACGTTGTAAGCCCGGGAGGACAACGTTTCTGGAGTGCGGTTCAACGGGTTCTCATAGCTCTGCTGTTGCTTTTGATTGCGGGTGCTCTCTGGGAGCTCGCAAAGCTTATTACCGGTACTGGGGACCGAACGATGCCACACATTTGGCACACCCTGCGCTTCTTGGGTAGTACGACTTCCCAAGACGAAAATTACACGTGGTTTCTAGTTCAAAATGTTTGGTCGACCGCTAAGGCGAGTCTTGTAGGGCTTCTTGTCGGGACGGCTTTGGGATTGACGACCGGCGTCTTGATCGCTCGAAATCGGCTTTTTGGCGATGGCCTCATGCCCCTTATCGTGGCTGCGCAGGCGGTACCCATAGTTGCGATCGCACCAGCGTTGGTGTTGTGGCTCGGTACGGGTGGAGTCACGAAGATGGTGATTACGACATATCTGACTTTCTTTCCAGTGACCGTCGCAACGGCGCGAGGGATCCAGTCCGTCCCGCAGGAAAGCCATGATTTATTGCGAACCTACGGTGCGTCAAAGTGGACGAGTTTGAGAATCTTGGAGATTCCATTTGCTGCACCACTTATCTTCGTAGGGCTCGAGACAGCGGCAGCCTTTTCAGTGGTTGGAGCAATTGTTGCTGAATTACCTTTCGGTTCGAATGAAGGTCTCGGTGTTGTAATTCTGACTTCGTGGCAGTTCTACATAGTGGAGCCACGAGCGCTTTATTGTGTCGCCATGGCCTCTTGCGCTCTGGGCGCAATATTTGTGCTCTCGGTACGGCTGGCGGCGTATTTCGCTCTCGGGCCTAGATCTCAGGGAGAAGTGCTCTAACCATGGCTGACGAAATGGGAACTCTTGGACTCCGAGCTTCAGGGGTAGGGAAGAGATTTTTGAGTAAAGGTGGTGACGTTCAAGCATTAGAAGGTGTGGAACTTGAAGTCGCACAGGGCGGGTTTACGTCGGTTATTGGACCCTCAGGCTGTGGTAAATCGACCCTTCTGAAGGCTTTTTCGGATCTATTAGAACCGTCAACCGGCGAACTTTCAGTGAACGGTAAGAGTCCGGCGGAAGCTCGGGCTGCTCGTGAGTTCGGCGTCGTTTTTCAGTCACCTAATTTGCTTCCATGGCGGACGGTACTGCGTAATGTCACGCTTCCCCTTCAGGTGATGGGTGTGGATCGCCCCACCCGTATTCAAACAGCTCATGAAATGCTCGAATTGGTGGGTTTGGCGTCATTCATAAGGCATCACCCATGGCAGCTATCAGGTGGTATGCAACAACGCGTCGCAATAGCAAGAGCTTTGTCAACCAACCCAAGTGTTCTCCTCATGGATGAGCCCTTCGGGGCATTAGATGAAATCACCCGGGATAGGTTGAATCTTGAGCTGATGAGAATCTGGGGAACGCTGTCAGCGACCATTTTGTTCATCACCCACAGCATCACCGAGGCAGTTTTTCTTTCGTCCCAAGTTGCAGTCATGTCGAGTCGACCTGGTCGAATCACGAGGCTGATCGAAGTTGATTTGCCTTACCCAAGAAATTCTCAGACCCGGGACATGCCTGAATTCTACGAACTTGTCATTGAGGTCCGACGTGCCTTGGTTGAAGCAAGCGACGCAACTTGATGACCAGTACCGAAGCCGTCGGTTCGAAAGACACTGGACCTCGAGTCGATTGGGCCAACCTGCCTCTAGGCGTAGTCCTAATACCGACCCTCTTTTTTGTGGTTTTGCTCACGATTTGGGAACTGGCTGTCAAACTTGGCGATGTCCACGTATTGATGTTGCCGGCCCCATCGGTTATCTGGATCAAATTCATTGAAGACTTCGACATTCTGGTGGATCTCGCCCTTAATACCGGAATTGAATCAGCTAAAGGTGTGTTGCTTGGCTCTGTTATCGCAATCATGCTGGCGGGTCTGGTGCATGGAATTCGGTGGCTCAACCAAGGACTTCTCGCCTACTCATCAACGGTCAAGGCCCTTCCAGTAGTCGCTTTGTATCCGGTGATGACTGTGTTTTTTGGGGTCACGTCTAAGGCGGTTGTGGCAATGGTGTGTGTAGGAGTCGCACCGATCATGTTTACCTTTGCTTCAAGGGGTTTTAGCGGGACCTCTGAGCATGATGACTTGATGCGCTCCATTTCTGCTGGTTGGCTGACTCGAATGACGGCACTAGTGCTTCCTCGAGCGTTGCCTTACGTGATGGCAGGACTTCGAACAGCGGTACCGCTGGCGATCATTATTGCGATTATCTCGGAATACTTTGGAGGCAGTGTCTCAACTCTCGGTGCCTATATACGGCGCGAATCGACCATGCTTCACACGGTTCAAGTTTGGTCAGCGATCGTTATGGCGTGCCTACTTGGAGTCCTGGTGTTTGTCGCTGTTTCATTGCTTGATCGGTATTTCCTGCGCTGGCACGCGTCTCGTCAAGAGGCTTAAAGCCTTTTTAGCGGCATGGCCAACTGGCGTCGGATAACGTACGGGAATTAAGCAAGAGTTTTTGGGAGGACAACGATGCGATCTTCGAGAATGAAGTTTGTAGTGCTTGTATTTGGGGTACTTGGCTTATTGGCGGCAGCGTGCGGGAGTTCAGATGATTCTGGAGGAGCAAGCGGGGGGCCAGACAAGGTAAAGCTGACCCTTCAATGGGTGACGCAGGCTCAGTTCGCTGGGTATCACGCAGCCTTGGACCAGGGTTTTTATGCGGATGAAAATCTGGATGTGACGATTCAATCGGGCGGTCCGGACATCAATCCGATCCAATTACTGATTTCCGGTGATAGCGACATAGTGATCCAGCCATTTGGGGTGGTCCTAACTTCTCGCGACGCCGGTGCCGACGTTGTGAGTATGGGGCAAGTGTTTGAGCGGGGCGCCTTTAGGCTGGTCTATTTCGATGATCTAGGTATCGATGGGGTTCCGAACTGGGCTGGAAAGACCATTGGGCTTTGGGGTGGCTTTGAGCCGAAGGTATCCGCAGCCTTTGGCAAGTACGGCATGAACGTGGATTCAGACGCGAACATCTTCAGCCAAGGATGGGACATGGTCGCGTTCCTTGACGGCCAACTAGATCTCGCCTCTGCGATGACCTACAACGAGTACGCACAAGCTCTTGCGGGCAATGAAAGCGATAGGGAGATTCTCCTGTGGAATCCGAACGAAGAGGGAACCAACACACTCGAGGATTCCCTTGTCACCACGGAAGCCTGGCTAGCTGCTAATCCTGACATTGCAGAAAGGTTTATTCGAGCAACGGGTCGCGGTTGGATTTACTGCCGGGATAACCCAGATAGCTGTATCGACATCGTTCTGCGCGAAGGCCCTGCGCTGCCACGCGACTTCCAGACATGGCAGATGAATGAGGTCAACAAGCTGCTATGGCCTTCGACAAACGGCTTGTTTAACTTGACCGATGACATGTACCAGCAAACGGCAGACATCCTCTACAACTACGGAGTTATCGAGAGCCCTGCTTCAAAGGACTCCTATGACATGTCCCACCGTGATCGCGCGTTCCGCAGCGAAAAGATGCCTGAAGGGGACCTGAAAGGCAGCAACTTCAAGCCCATGGACCTCGACCCTAGAGAACTCTTCGGTTAGCGAGGGTCAGTCATGGCATCTGTTGTTAGAGCCGCGCTGATTCAAACAACGGGGATTCAACCTGTGGAAGCAATGCTTGAACGGCAGTCCTCCCTCGTGAGGGAGGCTGCCGCGAAAGGCGCCCAGGTCACCTGCCTACAAGAGCTTTCAACCGGCCCGTATTTCTGTCAGACAGAAGACCCTAAATGGTTTGACATAGCCGAAGACGTCCCGAACGGGCCGACGACACAGACAATGGCGGAGCTTGCGAAGGAGCTCGAGATGGTATTGGTCGTGCCGCTTTTTGAAAAAGCGGATGGCTTCTACTACAACACGGCGGTCGTTATTGACTCTGATGGTTCCTACCTGGGTAAGTACCGAAAGAATCACATTCCCCACGGACCAAATTTCCAGGAAAAGTACTACTTCAAGCCCGGCAACCTGGGCTACCCAGTGTTCGACACTTCAGTGGGTAAGGTCGGCGTATACATCTGCTACGACCGCCACTTTCCGGAAGGCGCACGGGCATTAGCACTGAACGGTGCGGAACTCGTGTTCATCCCGTCTGCGACAGCGGGCAGATCAAGAAAGCTTTGGTTCACTGAGCAACGCGGACACGCTATCGCCAACCTTTATTACGTGGGCACCATCAACAGAGTTGGTGTTGAGACAGAAGGGCCTAACGAGTTTTACGGCCACAGCTATTTCTGCGATCCTTACGGAGAGATATTGTCGGAGGCAGGTGAAGGCGAGGAAGTCATTATCGCCGACCTTGATCTTAACTTTGTGCGTGAAGCGAGAGTGGATCTGCTCTTTTGGCGCGACCGACGACCCGATACCTATGACGCCCTAGTTGCACCATAACGGGACAGCGAAAGTTAGGTGTGTTCATGAATGCAGCGGAAATAGTTGATATTTGTCGGTCCTATTCGTTGTTCGAATGGGGTACTCAAGAGGTAAACCCTTTAGCGATAGATCGTGGAGAGGGTTGCTACCTCTACACCACGGATGGCCGTCAAATTCTTGACTTCAACTCCATCTCGATGAACGTAAACGTCGGTCACGGAGACCAGCGAATTACCGAATCGGTTGCTCATCAGATGGGCAAGGTATCTTTTGTGTCACCGTTCATGGTGACTGAAGTCCGAGCCGAGGTCGCTAAAAAGCTGGCTGAAATCACGCCGAATGGATTGACAAAGTCCTTTTTCACGCTCAGTGGCTCGGATGCTAATGAAGCGGCGATCCGAACCGCCCGGTTGGTCACAGGGCGAAGGAAGATCTTGTCGCGATACCGGTCCTATCATGGCTCGACCCACCAAGTGTTAGCCCTAGCCGGCGATCCGAGACGCGAGCCAGTTGAGGGGGGCATGGGTGACATCGTTCGGATCCCGGACCCTTACCACTACAGGTGTCCTTGGATTGTTGACGAAAAAGAGTTCTGTGAATTCAACTTGGACCAAATCGAACAAATAGTTCGCCTCGAAGGTGCCCACACCATTGCCGCAGTGATTATTGAACCGATAACCGGTTCCAATGGTTTAATCATTCCCCCCGATGGGTGGCTAGCAGGTCTGCGAGCCCTCTGTGATCGACACGGCATTCTCCTCATTTGTGATGAGGTCATGACGGGTTTCGGTCGGACAGGAGAATGGTTCGCTGTTGACCATGATGGAGTTACTCCCGACATCATGACTGTCGCCAAGGGGCTCACATCTGGGTATATTCCGCTGGGGGCGTGCATTATTAGCGATGACATAGCGGCAGCTGTGCATGACCGTCCCTTGGGATCCGGCCTGACTTATCAGAGCCACCCTGTCGCGCTCGCGGCAGCAAGTGCAACTATTGCCATTTACGAGAGCGACGACCTGATTAAGCGCTCTAAAAACATGGGTGAATACCTCCTCGAAGGTTTGCAGGACTTAGCCTCCCGACATGTCAGCGTTGGCGATGTACGCGGTCGTGGCTTATTCACGGCGATGGAGTTGGTGTACGACCAGGAGAGTCGCCTTGAGCTCTTTCCGTTAACAGGGCCAGCCAGCAAAGCTAACCAAGATATGAAAAAACTATTTGATCAGGAAGGTCTCTCATGTGCGCTCCGCGGGCCGTTCCTTTTTGCCAACCCCCCGCTGATCGTCGATCGCAGTCAGATTGACTGGGCACTAGCAATTTTCGACCGAGCTTTAGATGTCGCCGATTCTGAGACGGCATCAGCGGGAGCTTCCGCGCCTCCGCATTCTGAATAAGGAGTATTCGCCAATGAAAACATTAATTAGGGGCGGAACGGTGGTGACGGCGCTCGAAACAATGAGGGCAGAGGTACTGATTGTCGATGAAAAGGTCGTGGGCCTGGTCGACGCAGACTCAGATTTAGCGCGTTCTTTTTCGGAAGATGCGTATGTCATTGACGCAACCGATCGTCTGGTTGTGCCCGGGGGAATCGATGTGCATACACACTTTGAGTCAGAGGGACAAAATGCTCCCGTACTCGATACGTTTGAGACTGGTACTCGAGCCTCCGCTTTTGGTGGTACCACGACAGTGATTGACTTTGCCTGGCGGGCTACCGAGGGCAGTCTCTTAGACGGCTTGGAGCATTACCACCAGATGGCCGAGGGGGATTGCGCTGTTGATTACGGCTTTCACATGATGGTCAACGAAGTCGATAATCAAACACCCAAAGAAATGGACATGCTGGTCGACGAAGGGGTCACGAGCTTCAAGATGTTCATGGCTTATCCAGGGCGGATGTACTCCGATGATGCTCAGCTGTTGCTTTGCTATCAGAAAGCAGGGGAGAACGGCTCACTAATTCAGATGCATGCTGAGAATGGGATTGCCATCGATGTGTTGCGAGATCAGGCAGTCGAAAAAGGACAGGTCGACCCTGTGTATCACTCGTTGACGCGACCTGCGCTATTAGAGGCTGAAGCAGTGCACCGTTCAGTGGTTTTGGCGGAAGTTGCAGGCTGCCCCCTTTATATCGTGCATCTCTCGTCCGCCAACGCATTGCAAGAAGTGGTTGCTGCGAGAGATCGCGGATTGAATGTGTTCGCTGAGACCTGCCCTCAATATTTGTTTCTTGATCTAACAGACTTGGAAAAACCAGGTTTTGAAGGATCCAAGTTCGTTTGCTCACCGCCGCTTCGCCCAAGCGACCATCAGGCCGAACTATGGCGGGGATTGGCGACGAACGACCTTCAGGTTATTGCGACCGACCACTGCCCGTTTTGCTGGACGCAAAAGGAGTTGGGCCGTGGGGATTTCCGCAACATCCCGAATGGCATCCCAGGTGTTGAACACCGAATGGAACTTATGTATCAGGGAGCGGTTGCGGAAGGACGAGTTTCAGTGAATCGGTGGGTAGACATGTGTTCTCGAGCACCAGCCCAGATGTTCGGGTTATACCCCCGTAAGGGGACGATCGCGCCGGGTTCTGACGCCGACATAGTGGTGTTTAACCCGCAGAGCCCACACGTGATATCGGCGGAATCACACCATATGAATGTTGACTATTCGTGTTACGAAGGCCACGAGGTCACCGGAGAAGTTGAAACAGTGCTTCTGCGAGGCAAAGTCGTGGTCGATGGAGACGAATATCTCGGAAGACCGGGCGATGGTCGATACCAATCTCGCGATCTGTGTAGTGGTCTCATCTAGACCGGCACGGCATCGCATGTCTTGTGACGCGTAGCACGAAAAGTGGTCTGTAGTGGCACCTTCTCGAGTTGAAGACGATCGACTCCTTCGCGGGGCTGGTCGATTCATGGAGAACATAGCGCCTGATGAAGCGGTCTTTATCTCCTTTGTCCGCTCCACGGTGGCGCGAGCGCGGATTGTTGCTATTGACCCAATAGAAGCTCGTGAACAAAGCGGGGTAGTAGCGGTCTTCACAGGCGCCGATGTTGATCTAAAACCTTTTACGTCGCCTGTCCCGGCGAACAACCAATTGATGCTGCGGCCTTGGATAGCAGTCAGCCATGTTCGTTACGTTGGCGAAATCGTGGCGATCATTGTTTCGGAGAGCGCTAAGCAGGCCGCGGATGCCTCCGAACTAGTGGTCGTGGACTATGAGCCTTTGGATGCGATCGTTGACCCCGAGGAAGCAGCTACCGATAACGATCTTCTCGACGAGACTGTGCCTACCAACGCCTCACTTGTTCTATCGACGGGTGAAGATGAAGCTATTTTTGACGATTGTGAGATCGTCATTAGTCAACGTTTAATCAACAATCGCCTAGCCCCATGCCCCCTCGAAAACCGCGCCGCTGTAGCCCGCTGGGATGGCTCTCATTTGGAGCAATGGTCGACGACACAGAGTGCCCATGTTGTCCGAGATGGGTTGGCCCGAATATTTGGCCTAGAGCCCGACGATGTTCGTGTTGTCGTTCCCGACGTCGGTGGGTCATTTGGGGCGAAGCGCGGTTTGTCGCCTCCCGAAGTGTTAACAGCTTGGGTTGCAAAACAAGTCAACCGTCCCGCACGATGGCACGAAGGCAGGAGCGAGGCGATGATCGATCTCGGTCACGGTCGCGGGCAAATCCAATATGTCGAATTGGGCGGAGATAGTGACGGAACTCTTAAGGCCCTTCGCGCGACGGTGTTGCAGAATGCGGGCGCATATCCAGACGTGGGGAGCGTTCTTCCCCGCATGCTTGGCGTGATGGGCGCTGGGCCTTATGGGCTCGAAAAAGTAGAGATTCACAGTCGCTCTGTTTTGACTAACACGGCTCCCCTACTTGCATATCGCGGCGCTGGCCGGCCTGAATCGACCACGATGCTTGAACGAATCGTGGATATTTATAGCCATGAGATCAAGATGGATCCTGCTGAAGTTCGACGTAAGAATCTCATCCCTGAGAAAGAAATGAGCAGTACCACCGCTTCGGGTGCGATCTATGACTCTGGTGATTATCCCCAGGCCCTTGAGAGCATTCTTGAGGCAGTCGACTACGAGAGTCTCCGAACCGAACAACGACGTCGCCGAGCAGCTGGAGATGTAATGCAGCTTGGGTTAGGAATTTCCTCTTACGTCGAAATTACCAACCCTGGTGCAGAAGGTGAATATGGTTCAGTTGAATTCCTTGACAATGGTCGCGTACTCATTAAGACCGGCTCGGTTGCCCAGGGACACAGCCACTCGACCGGCTACCGGTTCCTAACGAGTGAGATGCTTGGCGTCGGGATTGACGAAATTGATGTTGTCTACGGCGATACGGATCTAGTTCCGAGAGGAACTGGCACGGGAGGATCAAAGTCAACCCAAATTGGTGGTTCAGCCTTATTTATGGCGTGTGAAATTATGATTCGACGTGGTCGCGAAGTGTCGGCCGGACTTCTCGAAGCCAATCTCGATGATGTCGTCTTTGAAGTAGAGTCCGCTCATTTTTATGTAGCTGGCACCCCTGCGATTTTCTTAACATGGGGTGACCTTCGAGAACATGACGTCATGGAGGCTGAAGCGGATTACGTGGCTCAAGGTGCGACGTTTCCGTTCGGCGCACACTTTTGTCTCGTCGAAGTTGACTTGGAAACTGGAAAAGTTCAGATACTTCGTTATTTAGCTCTAGATGATTGTGGCCGTGCCCTTTCGCGCGTGATCGTCGAGGGCCAAGTTCATGGGGGTGTTGCGCAGGGAATTGGCCAAGCCTTGTTTGAGGAGTTCCAATATGACGAAGATGGCAACCCGCTGACTACCAACTTCGTTGATTACGCATTTGCGGGCGCGCCTGATCTTCCTCCGATTGGAAGACTCCACCAAGAAACCCCTACCCAGATGAACCCGATCGGCGTCAAAGGAATTGGTGAGGCGCCGACTATTGGTTCACCCGCAGCCGTGCAGAATGCCGTCATTGACGCGGTTGCTTACCTGGGGGTTAGACATGTTGACATGCCCCTCACTCCCAACCGAGTTTGGAGCGCTATCCAAAAAGCAACTAAACAAATTGATGAGGAAACCGATGACGTTTCTTGATGAGTGTATGGATTTTGCTGATTCGGCATGGGAGGCCTTCGAACACCACCCTTGGATCGAGGCGCTATTCGACAACACGTTGGATGATGAGCGGTTCGAATATTGGTTGGCACAAGATCTCCCATACCTTGGCCAACACATCACTGAGGTTGCCTATCCAAAAGTGCCGCCGGGTAATCCCTTGATCGAGTTAGAACAGGAATATTCGCGGCGGTCGGATGATGGTCGGGTCGAGTTAAAACTTTTAGAGAAAGTGGGTCCGTTCGGTAGTTCTCGATGGGCTGCCCGGCCTCGACGCGACGCTTTTCTCAACTTTTGGGTCAGGACAGTCCATGAAGGAACGTTTGGCGACATATGTGCAGCGTTGTACGTGTGCTACTCATTCGATAAGACCTTTGGTGAGCGTTATGAGCAAGAGAAACCAATGGATTTGCCTGAACTTCAAAAGGAATGGGTCGAGCAGTGGATTGATCCCTTCTACGTGAAACTCCGGCTTGCGACGGAGCAGGGTTTGAATGAGGCAGGTGCGCATTCAACGCCCTATCAGCGTGAAACGATGAAGTGGCTTTTCCTTAGAGGCATCCAATATCAGGTCGGCACGTTTGATGCAGCCTGGGAGCTTTCCGATCCTTGGCCTGGAGAGGGCGCCTCTCAAGGTGTCCTGTCGAACATTCCTGACGGGTTATTCGACACTGGCGCTCTCTGAATCATCGTTTGTATACAGAAAATCTTTACTGCTTGATGACGCACCTTGTGATTGGCTGAGGATGTGGGTTCGCGAAGCGGACTAGATCCGGTGGACCGGGCGCGTCAAACGATATCTACCTCGGCTTGGGAGGTGCCCGCGAGTAGCTCGAATCCTGGCCCTCGATCAAAGAATTTTAGAGTTCCGCGACTATCGGCTAGTTCATCTCGTTTGGTTTGAGTTTGTATAGCGTCGACTTCAAAGTCGTTTTGGTCAGAAACGAACTTGACGCCATAGAGTTCTTCAGCGGCAGTTTCTGAGACTTTCCCTTGGATCACATCCAGCCTGACCAATGAAATATCCCGTTCAAGAGGGTCGCCCCAACCTCCTCCGCCGGTTGTTTCTACACGAATGAGCGAACCCTGTTCAACTGGCTCGCGGTCGCAGAGTCCATCCATCACTCGTTCGTCCTCGCACCCGGGGTTGATTGTCACCTTAAAGGGAGACCCTGCCAGACCACCGTTGAGGCCCCAGCACGAGAGAATTGATCGATCAGCGATCGACATAAATTTTGCATCGCTAGCAAATACCCGTATCTCTTTTTGGTATCCCAACCCGCCTCGGTATTTGCCAGCGCCTCCTGAATCAGTGGCTAATCCAAGAGTTTCGATTCGAACTGGGAATCGGCCCTCGACGAACTCAGCAGGAAGGTTTTTCGAGTCAGGTACTACGTGGATAGCGTCGCTTCCATCCGCGTAATACCGACCTCCGGACCCTCCTCCTAAGATTTCTCGGCTAAAGAACCATTCTCCGTCTGGGTTGACACCTTCGATTCCCGTATAGCGGATGGTTTCTTGATCAGCAGGCATTCGGCCGCCAGTTGCTTTGGCTAGAACCCCTGCGAAGACTCCAAGGAGCCGAAGAATGACGAAGGTTCGGGCATTGGTGGGCGCTGGGAAAATTGGAGTGACGAGTGTCCCTGGCGGCGGAAACTTAATTTCGAACAGGGGCACAACGCCTTCGTTGACGTCAAGCTCTGCCATCCGCTCCGGTGTATCGGCGAGGTTTCTAAGAATCGGTGCTAGCCATTTCTTTAAGAAAACCCCGTCGGCGTAGTCTCCGGCGTGGTTGATGGGTCCCTTTGCCTGTGGGCTCGTGCCGTTCAGATCAAGAATCAACTTCTCGGGCGTTTTTGTGAGAGTGATCCGTTGGCAGTGAAGTTTTGGTGGGTCGACTCCGTCATGCTCTGCGTAGTCTTCCCATGTCCAAGTGCCTTCGGGTATCTTGGTCAGAATTTCTCGTCGAAATGTTTCGGTTGTCCGATCGATAATTACATCGAAGCACGAGGTGACTAGTTCGGTACCGTACCTTTCGAATAGTTCCGACAAACGATCTGCACCCATGCGACAAGCAGAACATTCGGCGTCGAGATCGCCGGCGAGACTTTCAGGGAGTCGAGAATTGCGTGTCATGATCTTGAGAGCTGCCTGGTTTGCTACGCCTTTGTCGTAGAGCTTGATTGGTGGAACCATCAGGCCCTCTTCAAAAACCGAGAGTGCGTCGCTAGGCATTGAACCGGGAACTTTTCCGCCGATGTCGTCATGGTGGCCGAATGCCTGGACAAAAGCCACAACTTTGCCTGCCGCGAAGACTGGGACGGTGACGCATAGATCCGGCAGATGCCCAATGCCACCCTCAGATAGATAAACGTCGTTGTGGAAGTAGATGTCACCGGGTTCCATTGAATTAATTGGAAAGTCGCGAACGATTGGGTCAACTAGTGCTGAATAGGAGCGTCCTGTGAGTTTGCGCATGTGCGCATCGTGGATACCAGCGCGAAAATCATGTTGGTCTCGGATCATGGGGGAACGTGCGGTGCGTCCGATGGCATCTTCCACTTCTGCTTCAACCGATGCGAGCGTGCCTTCGACGATCTCGATGACGATGGGATCGACTTCGTTCATGTGGAGCGCCCTTCTAACTTGTTTGGCCTGATTATCAGGTTGCCTAACTCGTCAACGACGGCCCTAAAGTTTGGCGCAATCGGCGTTGTGGAACCGAATTCCTCGATTACCGCAGGTCCTTGGATGGAGTCGCCCTGCCCGAGCTGAGAGCGGTCATAGACTGATACCTCCGACCATTTGCCGAAGTAAACGTTGCGACGTTGAGTTTCCGTAGCGCCTGTTCCTGCTTTGATCTGTTTTGGATTGGGTCTCTCAATCGGGCCAAATGAGGTAACCCGCAGGTTGACCCACTCGACCACGACCTCTGGTCGGTCCCGATAGCAGTATCCGTATAAGCGTTCGTGCTCGTCGTGAAAATTAGTCAAAACATTGGCGACGAAACTCTGGTCTATAGGTCCTCCGGGAGCGGTTGTCTGGACCTCGAAGGCCTGTCCTTCGTATCGAAGGTCGACCCAACGGGCGAGACGTTGTTCTGCATGCGTGTAGCCCTGGGTTTCAAGTGCCGTTGATGCTCGGCTTTCAAGCTCAGAAAAGACACCTCCGAGCTTGGCCTGGGAAATTTCTCCGTGTGATTCGCCGATAGTTTGAACTTCGTCGTGTCGCAGATCCACTACTAAAAGTCCGTAGGCGCTCAGGTTCCCTGGATCTGGCGGGACAACAGCCGCCTCCAAACCGAGAAGATCGACGAGGCGGCAGGCTTGTAGTGGTCCGGACCCACCAAATGCGCATAGCGCAAAATCCCGTATATCAAGTCCCCGCCGAACGGTGACCTGTCTGATTGCGTTCGCTTGGTTCCAGGCTGCTATCTCCAACACTCCGGAGGCGGACTCTTCGACGGTTAGCCCGAGATCCGTCGCTAAAATCTCTAGTCCCTCGGCCGCCTTTTCTTGGTTCAGCTGAATGCCCCCGCCGATAAGGCTTGAAGGGATGCGACCGAGAACAAGATGGGCATCAGTCACGGTAGGTGACGTACCGCCAGAGTCGTAGCACAAGGGACCTGGTGCTGCTCCTGCGGATTGTGGACCCACTTTGAGGCCACCTTCTGGGCTGATCCAGGCAATTGAGCCTCCTCCAGTACCCACGGTGACAATGTCGATCATTGGGACCTTGATCGGATGGCGTCCGATAGAACCTTCGGTTGTCAAAGCTGGTTCCGCTCCTTGAACAACGGTGACATCGGTTGATGTGCCACCGCCGTCGAGGGCTAGTACTTGTTGGAACCCAGCGTGTCGAGCGACTTCTGCGGCGCCAAGTGCGCCAGCGGCGGGCCCGGACAAAACCGTAGTAATCGGTTGGCTGCCCACAGCCTCGGCGGAGATTGTTCCGCCGTTACTCTTCATTACGTAAAACGCTGGTGGTTCATCCTTCCCGATGCGGTCCAGTTGAGCGTTGATACTTGAGATGTATCGGACCACTTTGTCCTTTACAAACGCGTCAACAAGTGTGGTCACCGATCTTTCATATTCGCGGTATTCGCGGAGCACACGAGAACTGATGGACACAGTTGCTTCTGGGTACAACGCCGAGATGATCTTCTCTACTCGTTCTTCGTGTTCAGAATTGAGATACGAGTGCAAGAGACAGACTCCGATTGAGCGTGTACCGCTGTCGCGGAAGTGTTCCACTGCCGTGATTACGCTCTCTTCATCAAGCTCTTCAACCACCTGCCCTCGTGCGTCGAGTCGTTCGGAGATTTCTCGTACAAGATGTAGAGGCACAATGCGATCCGGTTTCACCCAGAAGTAGGAGTTGCCGTATCCGTCTGGAACGCTTTGTCGTGCTATTTCGAGGACATGACGAAAGCCTTGGGTGGTGATCAGCCCCAGGCCACTCATGTCATCTTCAAGCAACGCGTTAGTCGCGACTGTTGTTCCGTGACTAACTGTCGATATGAGATCAGATTCCAGGGCTGCCTTCTCGACTATCAACCTTATGCTCTCGACAAATGCTTCAGCTGGATTGGACGGAATGGATGGAGTCTTAGTCGCGTGCAACTCGCCTGTGGCTTCATTGAACGCGACTACATCGGTAAATGTTCCCCCTGTGTCAATTCCGATGCGGATGCTCATTTCTCAAATCCTGATGTAGCTACTGCAACCAGTGCTTGTTGAAAACAACTCATCGGCGGCTGGACTAGTCCAGCGCCTACCTGGCCGGTGCCTGCTTCCTTCCCGGCCATTCCCGTATTAATGGCTGGGAGTATCTGGGTCGAAACCACTTTCGCGACGTCGATTCCAGTCGGGGTGCCCCGAAAATCCATTGATGGGATCTGTAGATAAGGATTTTCAGCGAGGGTAATCTCGTACATTCGTCGAGTCTTTTGATGGGCTAATTCTGCCGATCCTCCGACGAAACGGACAATCGCGGGAGCACACGCCATTGCGAACCCCCCGATTCCGTATGTTTCCATGATGGTTGAATCTCCAATATCTGGATTGATGTCGGCTTCGGAAAAGCCTGGGAATAAAATACCAGAAGGTGTATTTGCGCGGCTTGTGAACCATTGGTCACCAGCCCCGCTCACCTGAATACCGAACTCGGTGCCGTTGCGAGCCATTGCGACAACCATTGTCGACCCTGGTATGTCACGGGCGGCGTCGGCAGCTGCCTTCGCCGCGGGCATCACCATGTTCAGAATGAAATGTTCGTTCCCATCGATGAACTCGAAAACCTGAGCGATCTCGCTGTTTGTGTAGTTGCATTGGGCAATATGAGCTGCCATCTCGCGAAGAAATAACGCCGAACCCGCTCGGTTACGGTTATGCCCTTCATCGCCCATTTGAAGAGACTGTGCAAGAAGAGCTCTCACGTCGAATGGCCCATGTCGTTTAAAAGCGTCGTCGAGGATTGGAGCTAAATTCGTTTTCATCCACCTGAGTCTCTTGACTACCTCGTTCGAATAAGAGCCCATGCGAAGTACCTTGCCGAGTCCCTCGTTGAGATTGGAGTATGTGACGTGATTGTTCACTTCATCACGTATCTCGTAAACAGGCATCGATGCGCTAATTACACCGGCCATCGGTCCCACAGCGCTACGGCTATGGCATGGGAAGAGCTCGATTCTGTTCCGTTCACACATTTCCCAAGCATCGGTTGGGTTCTCTACCTCACCCTCCAGTAGCAGTGCGCCGACAAGGGCGCCGCGTAAGGGTCCCGAAGCCTCTTCCCACGTTAGTGGTGGCCCTGAATGGAGAAACTGTCGCGGTTCAAGCCCCAAAGCCTCACCGGCGGTCGTAACACCGACCACCTGGGGCTTCGATTCGATCATCGCTTGAACAGCGCGCGCATTCGCTTCCAAGCGACGTGGATCTGTTGCCACTTGCGAGAGAGGAAGTGCGGTTCCTTCAGGCGAGGGTTCCCACGACGCGTCGACGACGGCAATCCCCTGCGTACGTAAAGCATCTGAAAGAAGCCGAACTCCCGCCGCCACGACTGTGGGCTCCCTCAATAACCTCGATTCTTTGTGAGCCTTCATTGAATGACCGCTGCCTGGGTTGCTCTTGCATTGGACAGAAAGACCTCTGCCCCAGCTTGGGCAAGAGTGGTGGCCTGTTTGTCACGGTCTTGGGGGTCATTGCGCGTACCAATTAGAGAAACAAACACTGGAGCTTGAATTTTTCGGATCACACTTTCCAGCTCTGTAGCAGGGTCGGCTGCGGCACCATGTCCGAGCACCACATCAATCAAGACCGCGCCGATTGAGTTATCTTTGGCGACTTCCTCGAGTCGTTCCAAACGGAGTGTGTTGTCGATCATGGGATGAGGTCGACCGATTGTGTATTCGTCGGCACCCAAGTCCACGATTTCTGCCTCGCATCCAGCAGCGTCTGCAATGCACTTCGATTCCAGTGCCAGAGTCCCGCCGCTGAACAAGCCAACAAGACGACCTGTGCGCTTTTGCCGCTCCCTCGTTGGTTTCCAAACAGGTAACTCAGGTAACTCAGATCGTGCGGCCGTTAGTAAGCGAGCAGTTCCACTGGTCAGATCCTCCGTGGGAATCCGAACTACCGGAGTGGTCATGTTGGATATGACTCTTTCCAGTGACTTTTCAGTTACTGGCCCGAGCTGCTTTGCGATAAGCCCTATGACCTCGATTGTGGGATCTTCGTCTAAAAAGCTAAGCGCGGTTCGTGCTGATATCCCGCCGATGTCATCTGTGAGATCCCTTCCGCCGAGGCCTAACACGTGTCTAACCCCAATCGCCGCCTGATCACACAGCGCCAGAACTTGTTGAGCCCCAGTGCCCGATGCTGAAACGAGTCCTATGGGGCCAACGGCCGTGACGTTCGCGAATCCGAGGCCTACTCCGTCGAGTATGACGGTCCCGCAGTCTGGCCCCATAACGATGAGTCCGAGGGGTTCGGCAAGCTTTTTTAGGTTCAGCTCACTTTCAATGGATACGTTGTCACTGAATATGAGGGGATGCGCTCCGGCCTCGATTGCTTCAGCTGCCTGATAGGCAGCGTGTTCGCCCGGAACAGAAATAAGAGCGACTTCAGCCCGGTAGTCCTTGATCGTCCTTCCGAGCGAAGTCGCAGTTCGATTTGTCCCTTCTCGTGGTTCGACCAGGCCTCCTGACTCGTTCAACAGTTTCTCTACTAACTGGAGACAGCGGTGCGGTGAGTCCTCGTCAGTCCGAAACGCGATCAAAAGATCAGTGTTGGATCCATCGGGAATCTCATAGCCAGCTGATTGCGCTAGTTCGACGTTGAGAGTCGTCGCCATAGCGACTATTGGCTGATAAATCTTGGGGTCTTCAGATAGGACCTTGCTCAACAGCATTAGCATGACGGAGTCGCGATACAGGCCCTCTCGAAGTTCAACGTGTTCAATCACATCAATCCGCCCTTGGGTTTGAAGCGTTGATGGCCAGGCGTACACCTTCCATCAGATAAAGACCAGATGTAGCGCCGAAATTAGAAAGTGACTCTATTGCCGTGCCCAGATCCCCGAAACCAGCCAACGCTTCTATCAAACGCACGACAGGGCGCGCCGCTTGACCTTTGTGGGCGTAGTGGATCAAGGTGAATGAATACTTGGTTGTCGCACGATGATCGCAAGCCTCGTAGAGATCAAGGGCGGAGTTCTTCATCCCAAGCGCGTGGAACGTTATCAACATGCCCATGACTACGTCGTCTCCGCCAGGGGTTAGACCCGGTCCCCACCCGACGCAAGCTTCTGGCGACAGCGGAAGGGTCGGTAGGTCGCTTTGATCGAGGAAGCTGTTCACATTCCTCTGGTCGAATTCACACACAGGACAGTTGGGGTCCCACCACCGTCGCGCTGTCAACGGCAGCGCGATCTGAGAATTGGAAACTACTCCGTTTGGAAAGCGGGGACCGTCGCAAGGCTCAAGAATGATGATTGAATCGTTCGGAGCGTCACGTAGGGCGAGACTAGCTGCGACTACCTCAGTCATCTGGTAGCTCCACGATTGCTGCTACGGGTCCGCCGCCGGGGGGTCCTTGATGGAGCGCAGCAACCGAAACGAAGATGGCAGGGTCAGCGACGGCGGCAGCAATAACACCGCCGACGGCAGCCTTGATTTGTCGATGATGGTGAACGTCTGAGTCGTTGAGCATTACTTGGCGATAACCGCGAAGAAGAGCACCGGGGTGTGCTTCTGCCTTTGCGAAGATCTGAACTATTTGACCCTGTAGGTCTTCAGCAGAAGGTTTAGGGGGAAGGACAACGCCTGCGTTACGAATTGCTTCATAGACAGATGAAGAATCGATTGCGTCTTGCATCACGGAGTGCCCAACTCTAAATCGGCCGCCTGCGCCAACTGCGTTGCCAACAACAACTATTTGGCCGCGTTCTAACTCAACTCCGGACGAACAAGAAGCTACTGAGGAGTAGAGGCTGAGGTCGTGTCCAATCTGTTCTGGTTTGGGCATGTTGATTTGACCAAGAGCGACAGCGATACCGAGGGCCGCGGTTCCATTTGAGATGGCCATGGACTCCAGCGGTTCGTGGGTGAAGACCGTTTTGCCTCGCGCCGTGGCGTCGCGTATTGATTCCATGGTGAGCAAAGGCGTCTTGGTTTGGACGAAATGAACATTGTCGGGGTCTGAAATACCCGCTTTCGACATAGCGGCCTCGACCCCCTTCGCGATAGTGGTGACCATCTTTGGTCTGCCTATGTCCTCTGGTTTGATGGGTTCGCTCATTGAGATGCCCACCACCATTCGAGATGGGCCGTTGCCCATTTGAGGCTTTGAGTTTTGAGAAAAGATGACGGCGTTTGGCGTTATCACACCATCTGTTCCTCCTGACCATGCCATAGGGATTTGGTCTATTTCTAAGGAAGAACGCGTCCCGGCGGTTAGAAGAACGGAACGAAAAGCCTGGTCGGCGAGTATTCGGGTGTAGTCGTTGACTCCTCCATTGCCTTCCGTCTTTCCTACAATCGCGATCACGTCATCCGCATCAAGATTCGGTCCTGATATGAGGTCCTGGAGTCCGCTGGCGTCTGAAACTCCGCCGAGTAACACTTTGTGGGCGGCGAAAGGCATGCGAGGTGACTCCAGTCTGGACCAACTTTTAGCGTAGGTCGGTATCTTATTTGGGCTATCTCCCAGGTGTCCGTGATTTGTCGCGGAGATCAGCCCTGGTCAAAATTGTCCCCAACCAAGCATCCTTCTTGGCATGACTAGGCGGGCTGACGGCCCGAAGCCAATCGCATTGAATGAAGCTCCGACGGAAACAGTGGCATGTGGTTAATTTCGAAACCCTCGGCGTCCTCGATAGCCGACGCGATAACCGCGGACACAGGGATAACGCCCGCCTCTCCGGCTCCTTTGATGCCTAAGGGATTCAGTGGGCTCGGTGTTTCGAGATGGTCGATCTCGATCTTTGGAATCTCGGTGCAATAGGGCATCAGAAAATCCATGAATGACGCATTCTGGAGGTTGCCGTCTTCGTCGTAGGCCAACTTCTCATAAAGCGCTCCGGCAATTCCTTGTGCCACTCCGCCATGGATCTGACCCTCCACTATCAATGGGTTTATGATCCGACCGCAGTCGTGTACAACGCAATAGCGAAGAATCTCGACTTCAGAGGTGATGAGATCCACCTCTACTTCGACAGCATGAGTGCCACTAGCGAACGTCGCGCGGACTGGTGAATACCATCCTGTCGCTTCAAGGCCAGGATCTTCGCCCGGCTTGATCGGCGGTTCATCAAAGCTTGCCGTCCCGGCGAACTGAGTTGCTGCTTTTGCGGCCTCACTGAACGAGTAGCGAAGCGGGTTTGCGAGAACAGCTACCTGCGAAAGAGGTATCGCGCGGACAGGTGTTCCCTTCACTTGAACCTGTCCGTCGACTATTTCTAGATCCTCTGGGTTGGCCTCTAGAGCATCAGCAGCCAACGCTATGGCCTTCTTCTTGACGAGACGCGCGGCCTCGGCAACCGCATTGCCACTTGTGACTGCAGCTCGCGAAGCAAAGGTGCCGACTGCGTACTTGAATCGGCGGGTGTCACCGGTCACCACCTCTACGTCTTCGAAAGGAACGCCGAGTTCGTCTGCGACGATTTGAGCGAAGACTGTGTGATGCCCCTGCCCGCTGGAAGCAAGCCCCGTTGAAACTTGTATTTTCCCACCTGTCTCGACTCGGACGTGGCCGCCTTCGTACGGGCCGAGCCCCGTGCCCTCTACATAACATGCGACGCCGATACCGCGGCGCTTTCCCGGTGGCGCTTGGGAGCGGCGCTCAGCAAAGCTGT
>Ga0315334_10000517_pt1 | contig 23603 bp, 20 predicted proteins | sample M150034915metaG_FD_205555 | JGI IMG/M metagenome (GOLD analysis project Ga0315334, IMG submission 205555) | Ammonia-oxidizing marine archaeal communities from Monterey Bay, California, United States - M1 500m 34915 | ecosystem: Environmental > Aquatic > Marine > Intertidal zone | place: USA... | reverse complement strand
TTGGTGAATCTAGTATCGGAGCTACAGACTATGATTGGGATCACTCCAAGCTTAGTTCTAGACTTCGTAACAACCGTATGCCTCCAGGATGGGCATTTGATATCACTGAAGAGAATCGTGATGGACCTACAGTCAATCCAGCATATCGTGTAGCATTAGCTACAGCTAAGGCTGAACAAGCTGCAGCTAAAGCGGTTCAGATGGAATGGCGTGATATTGGTAAATTTATCAAAGATGCAGCTAAAGCTATGGCTTCTGGAGACGCCAGCAAAGCTATTAAGTTGCTAAATAAAGCAGCATCGCAAGGTAGATTAGGCCAACAACAGGCTGCCGACCAAGCTAACGCTGGGCCAACTATGTTTTAATTAAGTTGGATGTTATTAAAAATGCCCCTTTATGGGGCATTTTTTTTTAATAAAAGAATAAATACCAGAGGTAGTTATTATTATTATTAATATCAAAGCAAACATATAGTTGTAAAATGTATTGATTATTTCACAATACTTCTAGTCAATTTATTCATAAATTATTTAGTTAATGTCAAGCACAGAATTTGTTCATTTACAGTGTCAAAGTGAGTTCTCAATAAAGAACAGCCTAATTCGTATTGCAAGCCTAGTGAGTCAGGCCAAAGATGCAGGGTTTAACTCGATTGCTTTAACAGACGATTCTAATCTTTTTGCTACACTAAAGTTTTATAAACAGTCCATCGAAGCTGGAATTAAGCCTATTATTGGGGCTCAAATTACAATAAAGCAAGATGATGAATCCTATTCAGTTTTGCTTTTATGTCAGGATAATAAGGGCTACCTAAATCTATCACAATTAATAACACGTAGTTATTTACAGGTACAGGATATTGATGGCGTTAGTGTGACTAGCGATGAATTAATTGATCACCAGGAAGGCATAATTATGATATCAAATGCTGTATCGGGTGATGTAGGGCAGTTGTTGATGAAGGATAATATCGAATATGCTCAAGACAAAGCTCTGTTTTGGAAGTCAGTGTTTGGAGACAGGTTCTATCTTGCAGTTCAGCGAACTGAGCGCAAAGATGATGAAGATCATTTACACAAATGCGTAAATCTCGGTTCTAAGTTGGATATCGCATTAGTAGCAACAAATGATGTGCAATTTATTCAGTCCAAAGATTTCGGAGCGCACGAGGCGAGGATATGTATTTCTCAGGGAGGGCTTCTAGATGATACCCGTCGTCAAACAAATTACAGCAATCAGCAGTACTTGAAGTCCGCTGACCAGATGTATGAATTATTCTCAGATTTACCAGAGCTTTTGATTAATAGTAGCGAGATTGCTAAAAGATGCAATGTTCATTTTGAGCTCTATGAAAAGAACTATTTGCCCGACTTTCCAGTACCTGAAGGGCTAACAATTTCTCATTACCTTAAAGATCAATCATTAGATGGGTTGTACAATCGATTAACTGGAATAAAGGTTGACATGGATGTGTATGTTGAGCGTCTAAATTTTGAGTTATCTGTAATTACTCAGATGGAGTTTGATGGTTACTTTTTGATTGTTGCAGATTTTATTGGCTGGTCCAAAGATAACGGTATTCCGGTAGGTCCTGGTAGGGGATCAGGTGCTGGATCGTTGGTAGCTTATGCGTTAGGTATAACTAACGTGGATCCAATAGCACACGAGTTACTATTTGAACGTTTTTTAAATCCAGAGCGTATATCCATGCCTGACTTCGATATTGACTTTTGTACTGAACGCCGTGATGAGGTTATAGAGTATGTTGCTAATAAATATGGCAATGAAAAGGTTTCGCAAATAATTACATATGGAACTATGGCAGCGAAAGGTGTTGTGCGCGATGTAGGACGGGTTTTAGGGCATCCTTACGGTTTCAGTGATAAGATATCCAAATCTATCCCAAACGACTTAAAAATAAACTTATCAAGAGCTTTAGGTTATTTTAATGACGGGGACTCACAAGAATCAAAAGATAAGTGGTATTCAGAGGAGCTTAAAACTCGTTATGATTCAGAGGAAAGCGTTACTACACTCATAGACCTGTCATTGGAGCTGGAAGGATTGGTTAGAAATGTAGGTACTCATGCTGGAGGGGTATTGATATCACCGAGCAAGATAAGCGATTTTTGCCCGGTTTATAAAGGCCCAGGAGATTCTGATGTTGTGGTCTCTCAGTTCGATATGAAGGATGTAGAGGCTATGGGGTTAGTCAAGTTTGATTTCCTTGGATTATCTAATCTAACAGTAATTGATAAAACAGTTAAGACCATAAACTCTAAAGGCTTAAGCCCAGAGCCATTAGACATCGATACCTTGCCATTAGATGACAAGCTTGTTTATGCGTTACTACAAAGGTGTGACACCACTGGTGTTTTCCAGCTAGAGTCAGATGGTATGCGTGGTTACTTAAAAAAACTCCAAGCAGACTCATTTGAAGACATAGTTGCTATGTTAGCACTGTATAGGCCGGGGCCACTAGGTGCCGGGATGGTAGATGATTATATTAACGTTAAGCATGGTGCTAAAGTAAAGTATCCACATAAAATGTTAGAAGAAATTCTAAAGCCAACTAACGGTGTTTTTTTATATCAAGAGCAAGTTATGAAGTCAGCTCAAGTTATGGCCGGATATTCTCTGGGTGGGGCCGATCTGTTACGAAGAGCGATGGGCAAGAAGATTGCCGAAGAGATGCAGAAGCAAAGAGCCGTGTTTGTCACAGGAGCACATAAAAATAATATTAACGAGAAAAAAGCCAATGAAATATTTGATTTAATTGATAAGTTTTCTGGATATGGTTTTAATAAATCTCATTCTGTTGCATATGCATATATATCTTATCAAACTGCTTGGCTGAAGGCTCACTATCCTTCTGCATTTATGGCTTCAGTTCTTTCTGGAGTAATGGACGATACTGATAGGGTGGCATTCACTGTTGGTGAGATTGAAAAAATGGGTTTAACTGTTAATGGACCAAACGTTTGTGAGTCAGACTATGAATTTAGTATCCAAGATGACAAGACACTATTTTATGGATTAGGCGCGATTAAAGGTGTCGGCGAGGCTCTAGTTAAAACTCTAGTAGATGAAAGAAGATTAAACGGTGAATATCATAGTATATTTGATTTTTGCCAGAGGATTGACAGAAAATCACTGAACAAACGCGCAATAGAGGCTTTAATCTATAGTGGATCTTTTGATTGCTTTGGAATTGATAGGGCAATTCTTGTTAAAACATACCCAGGCGCTGTTAGGCAGGCTGAACAAAAACAAAATGACCATACCAGTGGGCAGAGCGGCTTGTTTTCAAATGTAGACAATCATAATGAGTATGAGTCAAAGTATCAAGAGAGCCAAAGCCTGACTTTTAGAGAAAAATTACTATTTGAAAAAAGCGTAATGGGGTATTATTTTTACAGTCATCCTGTTGATGAATACAGGAATGATATTAAGCATATTTCTGCAACACTACCGTCGAAAATTGTGTATAGAAATAATAAAGAAGTAAGGGTTATAGCTATGATTTCTGATTTACGATATCGCTCCACAAGAGGTGGTGGGCAAATGGTAAGCGTTACGGTTGAGGATGGCTCAACAAAAATTAATGCGGTAGTTTTTTCCAAAGTTCTTAGTAGTGTCAGTGACAAACTTATAGTTGACAATGTTGTGTTAATTTCCGGAAAAATTAACAAAGACTATAGAGATCAATGGCAGCTTGTGGTTGAAAAAATACAGAGTATTGATGAGGAAAAAATGAAATACGCAAAAAGTTTTGAAGTGGCACTAGATAATAGACACCATGAATTATTGGGTAAACTTTCAGATATACTTTTAAGTAACAAGGGTAGATGCCCTGTTAAACTTAATTTTCATCTAGATGGTTCGCAAGGCGATGTTTCTTTAGGGAACAAATATAATGTATCGCCTAACCAGCAACTGGTGGATGAAGTGGATACGCTTTTAGGCAGTAATTTGAGTAAAATACAATATCACTAGCCTAGTTATAGACACAACAAACTTATTAAGTACAAAAAAAATATCATCAACAATTAAGTCTGGATATACTCATATAATTCATAAAGAAATTCCCGGTAAAACCATAAATTCTATATGTAAATATGGGCTGCATATTTACAGCTAATTTTTCCAGAAAATAGCATAAATATAACAGCGTATTTTTGCCATGATTTTGGTTAATAAATACAAAAAAGTTGATTTTAAATCAAAAATATATAAATTTGATTAAGGAGTTTCTAATATATCGTGAAACGCCTAGTTTTATGCGTGAAACACGAAAAGTTTTCCTCTTATCGGCTTTTAATTTAATAAATAGTAATTTACTAATATAGTTAAACTTAGGTAGCTAACGTAAGTACCTGATTTTAAACAAAAAAAAATAACTGTTTATTTTTTATTCAAAACCATAGAAATGCCTAATATGTGGGCATTTTTTAGTCAATTATGTCTTATATTAACAGAGTTATCCACATATTTGTGGGTAAGTATATTAGGTGTTGATTTAACAGGCATTTTCAAAAATTATAGTAACTTTTCACAGATAATTTCTACAATTCTTTTAGCAACCTTTTGTTTACTATTTTTTGGAATTTTTGTACTTGAATTAGTAGTCAAAAATACTACCTCGTTATAGTCACTTTTAAACCCAAAATCAGATTTTGAAACGTCATTTAAAATTATTGCATCACAGCCTTTATTATTAAGCTTTTGCTTTGCATTTTCGATCAGGTTTTGTGTCTCTGCTGCAAATCCAATAGTTATTGGTTTAATGTTCATCTTGCAAACATCTGAGAGTATGTCTTTGTTTGGAATTAGTTCAATAGATAGGTCGGAACTGGCCTTTTTTATTTTTTCTGTTTGTATGTCTTTTATTTTATAATCGCTTACTGCCGCACATGCAATAAATATATCTTGTTGGCTAACGTTATCTATCACGTATTTGTGCATAAGATCGGCACTTGTTGCACTAATATTATTACATCTATCATTTAAATTTACGGAAATATTTCCATAAACTACCGTTACTTCTGCACCCGCATCTATGCATGAATTTGCTAATGCCATACCCATCTTACCACTGCTATGGTTTGATATATACCTAACCGGATCGATTGCTTCAATTGTTGCACCTATGGTAATTAATATTTTTTTGCCAGTGACTCTCGTATTTTTATGTATTTTAGTTACTATTTCTGCAATCTTCGTTGATTCAGCCAACCTACCTGGACCAACATCACCACAGGCCTGTTCACCGAACTCTGGGTCAATTAAAATAACCCCTCTATCCTTTAGAGTTGAAAGGTTATTTTGAGTAGATTTTGAAGAGTACATTTGTTGATTCATTGATGGAGCTATGAATATTGGGCAATCTCTAGCTAAGACAACGCTACTAAGCAAGTCACATGCTTTTCCTAAGGCTATATTAGCGATAGTGTTGGCACTTGCAGGGGCAACTAACAGTGCATCTGCCCATTTAGCTAATTCAATATGACCCATAGACAATTCAGCCTCCTTATCCCATAAGTTACTATGAACTTTGTTTTTTGAGATTGACTGAAGAGATAGCTCAGTAATGAATTTAGCCCCACCACTGGTTAATATAACCCTAACATCGGCACCTAATTCTTGTAAACGCCTAACAATGTCAGGAGCTTTGTAAGCTGCAATTGAGCCACTAACAGCTAAAATAATTCTTTTATTGGTTAAAGGTTTCATTAGATATTTTATTTAATAGTTGCAGTTATTTTAATGTCATCTCCTACCATCCTAATTTCACTAATAGAAAGATTAATTTTATCTGCCATAGTTTCAAGCGTTAAGTTATTCATAGAATTAGCGCTTCCACCCATAAGAATAGGAGCGCAGTATATTACAAACTCATTTATTAAGTTTGACTTAATCATAGCCCCAACCAGCCCTGGCCCTGCCTCGAGTAGTACATAGTTGAGGCCTTTATCTGCGAGTTGCCTTAAAGCGTCGTGTAAGTCTAATTTACCCGATTTTAGTGTTTTTGTATTGTCATGGTTGAGTATTAAAGTTTGCGCATCATCTGAAAAGATATTTAATGATTTATCATTTATTTGATTTTTTGAATCGATAATAACCCTTAAAGGATTTGATAGATTATCATCACTACGTACAGTTAGATTAGGGTTATCTAATAAAACAGAACCAGATCCAGTTAAAATAGCTTGATTAACTGCCCTTAAACGTTGCACATCCAATCTAGCTGGCTCTCCAGTTATCCATTTACTTTCACCAGAGGTCATTGAAGTTTTTCCATCTATACTCATTGCAATTTTACATGTAACAAATGGCATCCCTGTACTCATACGCCTTATAAACCCACGGTTCAGTTCTAACGCCTCTGACTCCAATAGGCCGACATCAACTTCAATGCCTGCATTTTCAAGCATTCTAGCGCCCTCACCATTAACAAGGGGGTTTGGGTCCAGTGTGGCAATAAATACTTTTTTTGCTCCAGAGTTAATTATTTCTTGTGCACATGATGCAGTCTTACCTATGTGTGAGCATGGCTCTAGGGTTACATATATAATTGCATCTTTAGCATTGTATTTTATTTGGTTCAGAGCGTTAACTTCAGCATGGTTATCTCCGAACAGATGGTGATAGCCTTTTGCAATTATTTTTCTATCCCTAACTATTACACAACCAACCATAGGGTTTGCCTTTACTCCATGCCTTCCAAGTTTAGCAACTCGAAGTGCAATTGACATAGCTTCTGTATCATTTATTGAAAAAGTTTGCATTGGATTTCAGATATAATATTTACAATTTAATTTAACTATATTTTACCAAGGAGAACTGTAGTGGATGAACAGAAAAAACTAGCCTTAAAAGCAGCACTTAGTCAAATAGACAAGCAATTTGGGAAAGGCTCTGTTATGTTTCTAGGCGATGACAAGTCAAAAAGTGATATAGAGTCTGTTTCTACTGGCAGTTTAAGTTTAGATATTGCATTAGGTATAGGGGGATTACCACGCGGACGTGTGATTGAGATCTACGGACCTGAATCTTCAGGCAAGACTACCCTATCCCTACACGTTATCGCTGAAATGCAAAAAACTGGTGGAACTGCAGCTTTTATTGATGCAGAACATGCGCTCGATCCGCAGTACGCTAAGAAATTAGGGGTAGATACAGATGAACTATTAATCTCTCAACCTGACACTGGCGAGCAAGCCCTTGAAATCACTGATATGTTAGTGCGTTCTGGTGGTGTAGATATTGTAGTCATTGATTCAGTTGCAGCTCTAACACCAAAAGCAGAGATTGAAGGCGAAATGGGCGCCTCTCATATGGGCCTTCAGGCACGCCTAATGTCACAAGCACTAAGAAAACTAACATCCAACATTAAAAAAACTAATACTATGGTTATTTTCATTAATCAGCTTCGAATGAAAATAGGTGTCATGTTCGGAAATCCTGAAACTACAACTGGTGGTAATGCGCTTAAATTTTATGCATCAGTTAGGTTGGATATTAGGCGAATAGGTGCTATCAAAAAGGGCGATGAGATACTAGGAAATGAAACTCGTGTCAAGGTATTGAAAAACAAAGTTGCACCTCCATTTAAGCAAGCCGAATTTCAAATACTGTACAATCAAGGTATATCTAGAGAAAGTGAAATTATTGACCTTGGCGTAGCTCAAGGGCTTGTTGAAAAGGCTGGAGCCTGGTATAGCATTGAGGGAGAAAGGATTGGCCAAGGCAAAGATAACGCTAGAGAGTATTTAAGAGAAAATTCTGAACTTAGTAACAAAATTGAGGCACAAATTCGTGACAAATTAATGGGCGATAGTGACGCAGACTCCTAAAGATATATGTTATGCATCTGCAATGAGGTTATTAGTTAGGCGCGAACATTCAGCTCTAGAATTAAAACAAAAACTTTCTGCTAAAGGTATAGATGCTGAAATTATTGACATAGTAATTTCTAAATTAATAAATCAGAACTACCAGAGCGATGAACGCTTTGCTGAGGGGTTTATTCAAATGCGCTTCAATCAAGGCAAGGGCCCAATTAAAATTACCCACGAACTAAATCAAAGGGGTGTCGAAGATTATTGCTTTTCAGATTTTGATTTTTTTTCATTGGCAAAAAAAACCAGACAAAATAAATTTGGTCACGAGCTTCCAGAGGAGTTCAAAGAAGAGGCAAAACAAAAACGCTTTTTACAGTCTAGAGGCTTTAGTTTTGATCATATTGACAACGCTTTTAAATAATAAATATGCATAGTAGGGGATCCCAGGATCAGACCAAGGCGTATGATTTTAAGACCAGAGATATTAAGGTTTTAAGAAAATTAATGCCATACTTATTAAAAATGCGTTCGCGTGTAATTTTTGCAACGCTATTTTTAATTTTGGCAAAACTATCTAATGTTGCAGTCCCAGTTGTTTTAAAACAAATTGTTGATGGTCTGGATCAAAGCAATGTCTTATTGATATTGCCATTAGGGCTGTTGTTTGCATATGGTGCTTTAAGATTGATGAGTTCACTTTTTAATGAACTTAGAGATGCTATTTTTGCTAAGGTTCGTTATCACGCTATGCATCTTGCCGCTTTAGGTGTTTTTAAGCACCTACATACCCTTGACCTTTCTTTTCATCTTGACCGACGCATTGGCGGCATTACAAGAGACATTGACAGAGGAACCCAGAGTGTGTCTACATTGCTATCTATATTTGTGTTTAATATATTGCCTTCTTTTTTTGAAATCTGCTTAGTTATTGGTATTTTGTGGATAAATTATGATATTTTTTTTGCAGGAGTGTCACTATTAACAGTTACATTTTATATAGTTGTTACCTTGGCAATTACAACTTGGAGAATGAAATATCGCTATCAGATGAATGACATGCAATCTGAAGCGAACACCAATGCAGTAGATAGTTTAATAAATTTTGAAACAGTGAAATACTTTAACCAGGAAAAGTTTGAGGTAGATCGATACGATCAAACAATGAATCGTTGGGAAAATGTAGCTACCAAAAGTTTTACATCTATGACCGCTCTAAACTTTATACAAGGTTCAGTGATAGCTATAGGAGTAACAATAGTACTAATTGTTGCCTCACAAGGCGTTGTCGATCATGAACTTAGTTTGGGTGACTTAATTATGATACAGGCTCTTTTATTGCAGTTATTTTTACCTTTAGGCAGTTTGGGAATTATTTATCGCCAAGTCAAGCACAATTTTATTGATATGAATAATATGTTCGACCTGCTTGATAGGTCATCTAAGGTAGAGGACATTAAAGATGCTAAAGATTTGAATCTTATTAATTCTGAAGTACGATTCAATAAAGTTTCATTTGCCTATGAAGGTAAAGACACAGTTTTAAGAGATATTAGTTTTACAGTTCATCCAGGGCAGAGGGTAGCTATTGTTGGAAAATCAGGTTCAGGTAAATCTACATTGGCAAAATTGTTATTCAGATTCTACGATGTAAAAAGTGGAGAAATAACAATTGACAATCAAGACATAAAATTAATTTCTCAAGGTTCTGTGCAATCTGCAATAGGGGTAGTTCCACAAGACACAGTGATGTTTAACGAGAGTATCTATTACAATATAGCATATGGAAAACCTGATGCTACATTTGATGAAGTTAAACGTGCCGCTAATCTTAGTTATATAGATTCGTTCATTGAGCAGTTACCACAGGGATACGATACTATAGTTGGTGAAAGAGGATTGAAGCTATCTGGAGGAGAAAAACAGAGGCTTGCGATTGCTCGTGTTCTTTTGAAGAATCCTCCAATTCTAATTTTTGATGAGGCAACATCATCGCTAGACTCTTACTCTGAAAAAATGGTGCAAAAAGCCCTAACCAGTTTGTCAAGTGAGCACACAACACTTGTAATTGCTCATCGCTTGTCCACTATTGTGGATGCCGACTTAATAATCGTACTAGGTAACGGCAAAATTAATGAGAGTGGCACTCATAGTGAGCTACTCAAAGCAAACGGTGAGTACGCCAAACTATGGCAAATGCAAATCAATGAAAAAAACTAGGCTTTGTAATTTCGTAGTGCTAGTTTGTCAACAAGAAAAGTTTGATTTATAATTCAATATCAGGTTGCATTTATCAGAACAAATAAATTAAATAACATCTTATTTAGTAGTTCTATAAACTCAACCTCAAGATACTGTTAACTAAATATTATTCTTATTCCGAGTAAGTCATTCTATAATTGTCACGATGAAATTCAATTTGATAAATACAGACCACAAAGCCCGTACTGGAGTTATCAGCTTCAGTAGGGGGGAAGTTCAGACACCTGCCTTTATGCCAGTAGGAACATACGGCACAGTAAAGTCGATGACCACAGAAGAATTGAAAGGTATTGGATCTAAAATTATTTTGGGAAATACTTTTCATCTAGCTATAACGCCTGGAACTGAGGTTATAGAAAAGCATGGAGATTTGCACGATTTTATGCACTGGGATGGGCCTATGCTAACAGATTCTGGAGGATTTCAAGTATTCAGCCTAGGGTCTATGCGAAAAATAAGCGAAAAGGGTGTAGAATTTAGATCCCCCAAGGACGGCTCTAAAATTTTTATGGGTCCAGAGGAATCAATGAGAATTCAAAAAAAACTTGGGTCAGATATTGTAATGATTTTTGATGAATGTACCCCTTATCCTGCTGAAAAAAATGTAGTTGATGAATCAATGCAGTTATCTTTAAGATGGGCTAGACGCTCAAAGCAAGAACACACCAATCTGAATAACAGGAACGCTCTATTTGGGATTGTGCAGGGAGGTATGCATAAAGATTTACGCACCCAATCAATAGAATCATTACAAGAAATTGGATTTGATGGCTATGCGATTGGTGGTTTAAGTGTTGGTGAACCAAAAGAAATTATGCTGGATGTCCTTAGTTATTTACCGGAAAAAATGCCATCACATAAGCCACGATACTTAATGGGAGTTGGGACCCCACAAGACTTAGTTGAGGGAGTGGAGTGTGGAATTGATATGTTTGATTGTGTAATGCCAACAAGAAATGCTCGCAACGGATATCTATTCACTGAAAACGGCATTATAAAAATACGAAATGCAAAATACAGGCTAGACATAAGCGCTCTAGATTCAAATTGTGGATGCTACACCTGTAAAAACTATTCCAAATCGTATTTACATCACCTACATAGAAAAAATGAAATCTTAGGTTCAAGGCTCAACACCATACATAATTTGTATTACTATCATCGCTTAATGTCAGATATGCGCTTAGCCATTAAAAACAACTCTTTTTCAGCGTTTAAAACTAACTTCTATGACAAACAAAGATAGACTTTTATTTTTTGTTGATGAGGGCGGATTTGATGATTTCACGCATCTATTCAATGAGATAGGATTTGAAGTTGACTTTGTTGATTCCCAGAGGGAGGCTATCAAACTTGCAAAGAAAAATTTATATAAATCTGTGGTGGCGGAGTTTAGTTATAATCCGGAATTTAGAGACAGAGTGAGTAATATTGAATCTTTATTAGCGACACTAGAAGGACACTCCACTGAAGCTAACATTATTATTTTGTACGACAATATTAATTTAGTTCAATTTAAGCTGTTACAACAGCGTTTTCGGATAAATCATGCTTTGTCTTTTCCAGTGGACAAGTCAGAACTTATATCTTGCTTTAATTAGCCACTTGTTTTTCGAAATACAGGTCTAACACTTTTCGTGCTAAGGGTGCAGCTTTAGAGCTACCACTACCAGCATTTTCTACAATCACCGCAATAGCTATTTGAGGGTTATTTATTGGCGCAAATCCAGTAAAAAGAGCATGATCCCTTAAGCGCTCGTCTAGTTGCTCAGCAATGTACTCTTCCTCAGCATCGAGACCGAAAACTTGTGCAGTTCCAGTTTTTCCAGCTAAGGTGTATTTGAGGCCCTTATTAAGTCGTCTCGCTGTTCCGGTGGGACTATAAATAGTTTTTTTCATGCCTTCCAATACAATTTCCCAATTCTTTATATCTTTAATCAATATTTGCTTATGAGAGCTTGGTTGAGTTATTTCAATTATATTATTATCCTTCAGGATATTTTTTAGTAGTTTTGGTTGTATTATGTGGCCTTTATTTGCTATAGCAGCAGTGGCCACAGCAAGTTGTAAAGGCGAGGTGGTAATAAATCCTTGTCCAATACCAGATATGAGCGTTTCACCACGATACCAGGGCTCATTTTTGTTGATCTTTTTCCAAGCTCTAGAAGGTAACACCCCTGCAAGTTCTCCTGGAATGTCAATCCCTGTTTTTTGACCAAAATTAAAATATTTTAGGTTCTCATGCAGGATGTCAATACCGGTCTTGTCTGATAAGGAATAGAAGAACACGTCACATGATTGAGATATAGACTCTTCCACATCAACCCAGCCATGCCCTGACTTTTTCCAGTCATTAAATTTACGGGATACGTTTGGAAGCTTGAAATATCCAGGACAAAATGTTTTGCTTTTGTTTGTAATAATTCCATTCTCTAGTCCAGCTAGTGCTACCATTGGTTTAATAGTAGATCCTGGCGGATATAGACCTTGTATGGCTCTGTTTAGTAGGGGTATGTCTAGTGAATCCTGCAATGATTGATAATTTTTCTGAGAGATTCCGTCAACAAACCAATTCAGGTTATAGTTTGGAGAGCTCACTAAAGCTAAAACCTCTCCATTATTGACATCAATAGCAACTATTGACCCGCGCTTACCCTCTAGTAAATCTTCGGCAATACGTTGTATATCAATATCTATAGTCAAATATATGTCATTACCAGATTTGGCAGGATTAATAATTATCGTGTCAACAATTCTTCCTGATACGTTTCGTTCAATTTGTTTTTTTCCACTTGTTCCGTGTAGTAATATTTCGTATTGCTTTTCTATTCCACTTTTGCCAACAATAGATGTTCCTAAATAATTCTGTTTATCGTACAAGGATTTGTCTTTTTTACTTATGCTTGAGACATATCCAATAACATGGGAGCTAGAAGAGTTGTTAGGATAAGATCTCTTAAAGTAGTGCTCAACATCTATCCCAGAAAATTTGTTATGGACTAAGAAATTTGCTACCTCTGATTCAGTTAGATTGAGTTTGAGAGGTATATTGTTGAATTTCTTATAGCGTTTTCTGTATTTTTTGTACTGGCTAATATCTTCACTATTAATAAATCTTAATCCCTCTAAGGCGCTCAATGTTTTGTTAATATTATCAACCTTTTCGGGTGTAATTGTTAGCATAAAAGATGTAGTGTTTGATGCTAATACTTTCCCATTCCTATCAAATATTTTTCCTCTAGATGGAGTAATTGGCACAACATTCATCTGGTTGCCCAAAGCTTCTTCAATGTAATACTCGTGTTGAGTAATTTGCAGATTGAATATTCTTACGAAAACAATAATGGTTAATATAGCCAATACTAGTATGCTTATTAACAACCTAGTTGAAAAAATTTTGTTTTCTAATGCTGTATTGCTAATTCCCACAATTGTGAATAAATGCTAGTGTCGTAATTTAGATAGAAAAAATTGAACTGGCGCCCAAAAAAGAGCTGTTGACAGAGGCGTAATCAGTAATATATAACTAAAGTCAAAGCCTTGAATTAGTATATGGACTGATAGAATAACCACTAAATAAATAATGCTAGCTATAAACATATAAACTTGCTGAGTACTTAAATTAGAGACATAAAATGATTGTTTAATATTTATAATGAAAGCACTACTTAAGATTAATGCTAGGGCATTTTGGCCCAACAAAGAGCCGTGTAAAATATCAAGCAGTATGCCTAATATTAAGGCTAAGAATAATCCGCCTCTTGCTGAAAAAAAATTCAACCAATACACGTAAAATAATAGTATCCAGAATGGTGAAGCTAAGTACAAAATATCAGGCAAAGGTAATTCGCTAATAATTAATGCAAAAAACGTAATCTTTAATAGATATTTATATGGCCGGTTAGCTGTCATTTTCTTGAGATAAAATTAATAGGAATTCAATTTTATTGATATCCTGAATTGGTTCAAGAACGATATGAAGGAATGAATCGTCTTGATGTTTTTCTACATGTGAAACCCTACCCACTGGATACCCGTGCGGGAACTTAGAGTCTATAGCACTACTAATGAAAATGTCCCCTAGCAGGATATCACTATTAGATTCAATAAATTTAACATCAATCTGGTTGACATTTGACGCACGACCTTTCCCAATTCCACGGACTCCGTTTCTCTCACTTTTTAGAGGTATAAAGTGAGTAGGGTCTGTAACCATAATAATAGCACTATAGAAAGGGGTAGTTTGTAACACTTGTCCAACGAGACCGTCAGCACCTGAAACAATCTGTCCTACTTTAACATTGTCTCTGGAGCCTTTATTTATTACTAACTGTTTTTTAAGTCTGGACTGTGCAATAGAGGTTATCTTGGCAAGAGTATAATTCTCGCTACTAAGAGAATAGCTAGCACCTAATAGGTTGCTGAGTTTATTATTTTCTAGCAATATAGAGTTATATTTTTGCAATTGAGCTTTGAGCTCAAGTATCTCGCTTTTTAGCTGTTTGTTTTGGTTAAGTAATACGTGTTTGTTGGTGCCTTGCTCATCTATCCATATATATAATTGAGATGGTAAATTAACCAAAAAATAAATTGGAGATATTAGAGTTGCAGTGAATTGTCGTAAGTTATCTAAGTATGAAAACCTGTAGTCAGATAATATTAAGAATATTGAAACAAAAACTGGGATAAAAAGTTTAAGAAACTTCATAAAATAAACTCATTAGCACGCTAATCCCCTTTATCTATAATTCTGCTGCTAGAAACCCCATGTTATGCTTACTAATCATGTCTAATGCAACTCCACCACCTCTGGCCACACAAGTTAGAGGGTCATCAGCTATACGTACAGGTAGGTTAGTTTCCTGATGAATTAATTTATCAAGACCATCAAGAAGAGCCCCGCCGCCGGTTAATACTAGACCATTTTCAGCAATATCTGAGCTTAATTCTGGTGGTGTTTGCTCAAGGGCAGTTCTAAGAGAGCCAATTATCATCGACAAAGGTTCTTGCAGCGCCTGCAGGATTTCTTCATTAGTAATCTCAAAACTAACAGGTATTCCTTTGGCTACATCTCTACCTCTGAATTCAATTTTTTTGACTGCATTTGATCTGAATGCTGAGCCAACTTCTTCTTTAATCTGTTCAGCCGTAGCCTCACCGATAATAATTCCATGTTCGCGGCGTATAAATTTAGTAATGTTGTCGTCAAAAACATCGCCACCAACCCGCAAAGAGTCCGAGTAAACAATACCGTTAAGAGACATTATAGCTATCTCAGTTGTTCCTCCTCCAATATCAATTACCATTGCTCCAGAAGCTTCCTGTATCGCCATGCCTGCACCAAGCGCTGCGGCCATAGGTTCTTCTATCAGGTAGACATCCCTTGCACCAGCGCCAACTGCGCTCTCTTTAATTGCACGCCTTTCGACTTGTGTTGCTCCACAGGGTACACAAATAAGAACTTTTGGACTGGGTGAAAAAAAACCAGAACGCAGAACTTTTCTAATAAAGTGTTGGAGCATCTTTTCAGTTACTCTAAAATCTGCTATAACACCATCTCTCATAGGTCGAATTGCTTCAATTGATCCGGGCGTCCTTCCTAACATATTTTTTGCATCTTGACCCACAGCAATTACGGTTGACTCTAGTGATCCACGATCGTTACGAATAGCAACAACTGAGGGTTCATTTAGGACAACAGCGCCGTCCATAAAAATAAGTGTGTTAGCTGTACCCAAATCTATTGATAAGTTTTGGCTTTTAAATAATCCAAACATAGAGAAATCCTGATAATTATTGTTTAAAATGAAGCAGTAAACATACTATACCATCTAGCAAAATTTAGGCAACACTTAGAAGGAAATAAAATTTAGTTGTGATTAAAAAATATACAGTTATTAAACAAAACGATGTTATCCAGAGCATATCTGATGCTCTGCAGTATATTTCTTATTACCATTCTCCGGACTTTATTAAAGCTCTTACTAAGGCTTACGATAAGGAAACAAATAACGCTGCAAAAAATGCCATAGCTCAGATACTTATAAATTCAAAAATGGCAGCATTTGGAAAACGACCACTCTGCCAAGATACTGGAATTGTTAACGTGTTTTTGGAAGTTGGAATGGATGTCCGGTGGGAGGCAGATATTTCTTTAGAACAGATGATTAACGAGGGAGTCAGGCTTGCTTACACGCACCCTGATAATCCTTTAAGAGCTTCTATTGTTTCAGACCCTTTATTCGAAAGAAAAAATACTAATGACAATACACCTGCAGTGATACATACAAAAATAGTTACAGGCAATAAACTTAGTATTATTGTTGCTGCTAAGGGCTGTGGATCCGAGAATAAAGCTAAATTTACTGTACTCAATCCTGGCGATAATATTACTGAATGGGTTATTAAAACAATACCAACAATGGGGGCCGGTTGGTGCCCACCAGGAATTATTGGAATAGGTGTAGGGGGCACACCTGAAAAAGCGATGCAGATGGCAAAACTCTCTTTAATGGACTCAATAGATATGGATGAGCTGCGTGAAAAAGAATCTTTATCAAAAATCGAAGCTTTGCGCTTGGAATTGTTTAATAAAATTAACGCACTAGGAATAGGAGCCCAGGGTTTGGGTGGATTAACCACAGTACTTGACGTTAAAGTTAAAGATTACCCTACACATGCAGCATCACAACCAGTAGCTATGATTCCTAATTGTGCAGCTACAAGACATGTACACATTACAATGGACGGATCTGGAGTTGGACAATTACCAGAAGTAGATTTTGACTTATATCCACAGTTGGATATGGACTACTCAAAATTCAAAAGGGTGGACTTAAATACTATAACTCGAGAAGGTATGGAAGGTTGGAGTATTGGCGACACTTTGCTACTTAGTGGTACGCTTATTACTGGAAGAGATGCGGCGCATAAGAGATTAAAGCAGATGATTGATAGTGGAGAGGGTTTGCCAGAGGGGGCAGACTTCAACAATAAATTTATTTACTATGTTGGGCCAGTTGATGCTGTCGGAGATGAAGTAATTGGGCCTGCAGGCCCTACCACGGCAACCCGTATGGATAAGTATACGGACATGATGTTAGAGAAAACTGGCATTTTAGGGATGATAGGTAAAGCAGAGCGTGGCGATGCAACAACCAGATCTATAAAGAAACACAAAGCAACATACCTTATTGCTGTTGGAGGTGCTGCTTATTTAATTTCAAAATCTATTAAAAAAGCAAAAAAGATTGCCTTCGGAGATATGGGCATGGAGGCTATATATGAGTTTGAGGTGAAAGACATGCCGGTAACTGTTGCGGTAGATAGTGAAGGACATAATATTCATAGTATATTTCAAAATATTAAAGTTATCAATTAGATATGTATGCAGTAATATTTACAGCAGAAATTAACTCATTAGATGAGCAGTACTATAATACATCTAACATCATGAGAGAGCTTGCATTTAAGAAGTATCACTGCAAGGGTCTTAATTCTAGTTCCCAAGATAACAAGGAAATAACTATTTCCTATTGGGATAATCTGAACGATATCAAAAATTTTAAGAGTGATAGTTACCATCTTGAGGTTCAAGATATCGGTAAATCTAGATGGTACAAATCCTATACCGTTGAAATAACAGAAGTCACTCGTCAATATAGTTACGATAATTCTTAGAGTATAATCTCTTTCTGAAGTTGGTCGGATGGTCGCTGGATGCATGCATCGAGAGGAAAGTCCGGGCTCCATAGAGCGAAGTGCTAGCTAACTGCTAGGTGTGGTGACACAACGGAAAGTGCTGCAGAGAATAGACCGCCTATCTTTATAGGTAAGGGTGAGAAGGTGTGGTAAGAGCGCACCGCGCATTTGGTGACAAATGTGGCAAGGTAAACCCCACTTGGAGCAAGCTCAAATAGGGTAGCAGTTATACTGCTCGTATATGCTATCGGGTAGAGTGCTGAAGATATTTGGTAACAAATATCGTAGATGAATGATCATCAATTACAGAACCCGGCTTACAGACCGACTTCATTTTTTATTTGTGCTAATACTGCACGGTCCAACTGACCGTAGTCTTTAAAAGCCTTTATATTGTGGAAATTTTTTGATAGTAATTTTGTGATTTCTATTTGCTGATCATGCCCATGCTCTAGCAACAAATAGCCATCATTGTTTAGGTGTCTAGGAGCTTTTTCAATAATAGTTCTTATATCATCTAAACCATCCATTCCTGATGTCAAGGCAGATAAAGGCTCAAACTTGAGATCTTCGAGATGCGGGTCATTATCAGCAACATAAGGTGGGTTAGACACTATAAGGTTAAATTTTTTATTATCTACTGCATCAAGCCAATCACCATGTTTAAAGATAATATCTGAAGTTTTATTTTGTTTGGCAATAACTAAAGCATCAATAGACAGATCTGTTGCCGTTATATTCCAGTTAGGTCTTTTGTCAGCAATACTTATTGCAATTGCACCACTACCGGTTCCTAAATCAACAACATCACAGGTTGCATTCTTATCAAAAAGTTCGAGAGCAATATCGACCAAAAGTTCAGTTTCCGGTCTAGGTATTAGTGTTGATTCTGTTACCTTGAAATCGAGATGGTAAAAACCTTTAGTTCTACTCAGGTAAGCAAAAGGTATACCTAACTCTCTTTTTGTGATAAGTTTTTTTAACTGAATAATTTCATTATCGTTGAGTTGATAATCGAAATTAGATATTACAGATGCAGAGCTCTTATTAAGAACAAGAGACATAATCTGAACAATGTCTGTCCCTCCATTTTTTATATATTCTCCGACTGTTTGCAAGGACTAAAGTATATCTAAAGTTAAAAAAAGAGCCTATATGTTACCAAGGCTTGGTTCAAGAGATTTTTTACTTTTATTCAGTGTGTTAGATGTTTCTGCTACTTTTAAATCGATTAGGTTTTTTAAAGCAACAATCAGCCCCAAACCAATGAACGCCCCTGGAGGTAAGATTGCTAATAATGTGCCTTGATAATTATCGAAAATTGTAACGCTTAGTGTGTCACCTAAGTCACCTAACAGTAAAGAAGATTGATCAAACAATGTGCCATTACCGATAAGTTCACGCATTGCACCCAAAATTACCAAAACTCCAGTAAAGCCAACCCCCATCATAAAGCCATCAAGAGCAGATTTGTCCCACGAATTTTTGCTAGCAAATGCTTCAGCTCGACCTAATATAGCGCAGTTTGTTACAATTAGAGGCACGAAAATACCTAAAATTAAATATAAATCATAAAAGAGTGACTGCATCAATAGCTCAACAATCGTAACGAAAGACGCTATCAATAAAACAAAAATTGGTATACGAACTTCTTTAGAAATTTGATTCCGAAAAATTGAAATAGTTATATTGGAACATACAAGTACAAATATTGTAGCTATACCTAGGGCTAATGCATTAACAATGTTATTAGTAACGGCCAATAAAGGGCATAACCCTAGCAGAGCAACTAGGGCTTGGTTGTTATTCCATAGACCGTTCTTAGTGATTTTTATATAATCATCCATAATGATTGATTATATCAATAACTGCACCAGAAAAGACTACATAAGTTTTGTGTTCAACTTATTAATTTTCCCATACATGCGTTTTGTATCAGTCTACATATCTATGATTAGTCTATAATCGACTATGTTTAGTTGGATTATGAGACTAAATTAATCTGAAATATCAAGGAGAAAGATAAATGCGTAGATCTATATTATTTTCATTATTATTTGTAATTAACTCTCTTTTTAGTGTCGGGGCTCTAGCACAATATGAAGATGTGACTGGACTCTGGAAGACAATTGATGATGACACTGGTAAGCAAAAATCAACTGTAGAGATTTATATTAATAACGGCAAGTTGTTTGGCAAAATTGTAGATTTAGCCGATAAAACTAAAAAGAATGATTTGTGCACTAAGTGTGCAGAAGATGACTCAAGATATAACAAAAAAATACTTGGCATGACCATAATTACGGACATGGAAGTTAATGATAAAGGTGTCTGGACTGGTGGTCAGATTTTAGACCCAGCTAATGGTAAAACTTACCGCTGTGAAATTTGGCTCGATGGAGATACACTTAAAGTTCGTGGGTACATTGCATTTTTCTTCAGAACCCAAGAATGGTTGCGGTAGGGTGTATATGTAATTTAAGTTTATTGTATCCCATAAAGAAGTTTTATTGGCCAAGAGTCAATGTCTAAATACCATGTATTAACTTAGAATAAATGATGGTAAGTTTTTTTTCTGGGTTTTTTCTAGGATTTAGCCTGATTCTTGCTATTGGAGCACAGAATGCCTATGTACTTAAGTGTGGCATAAACCAGAAATACATTTTTATTGTGTGCTTAATTTGTGCGCTATCAGATGCAGTTTTGATTTTTTTTGGCGTTTCAGGGTTTTCTATAATAACTGAATCTTATGAATGGCTATTAAATAGTGTTTTAAATGCAGGCATAGTATTCCTATTGCTATATGGCGTAAGGAGTTTTTGGTTGGCCTTTAAAAAACAAGATTCTTTGCATGTTGCTAATGACTCTAATGACTCATTACTGCAAGTTGTTCTAACCTGTTTAGCATTTACTTGGTTAAACCCACATGTATATCTAGATACTTTAGTGTTAATGGGCTCAGTATCTGTACAGCATTCTGAAAGTTTAGTGCAGTTCACTTTAGGAGCTATATCAGCATCATTCGTATTTTTCTTTTCTTTAGGCTATGCTGCCAGACTGCTAATACCATTCTTTAATAAGCCGCGGTCTTGGAAAATATTGGACTTTATGATTGGTATTACAATGTTTTCAATTGCATTAAGTTTAATATAGTTGTAGAACAAATCCATAGTTCATACTTCTTAATATTGAATAACTATTAGAATATATTTTTATATTTATCTGTTATGTTTTAAATACAATTTCTTCATTTATTATTGACCCATTGATCGTATCACCAGGCAAAAAAGCACCAGATAGGATTTTTTGTGATAAAGGGTTTTCTATTAATTGTTGAATCACGCGTCTAAGTGGCCTTGCACCATATGCAGGGTCATAGCCCTTATCAATAATAACCTCCAGAACCTCGTCACTTAAATCAAGATTAAGTTCTAGACTAGTTATGCGTTTTTTAAGTAAATCAATTTGTAAATTAGCAATACCCCTGATTTGTTCCTTTTTGAGGTTATTAAACACCACAATTTCATCAATACGGTTTACAAATTCAGGCCTAAAGTGATCACTAACTATTTGAATTAGTTGTTGTTGTATATTTTTTCCAGGGTTTTCTTTAATAAGGTGTGAACCCAGGTTTGAAGTCATCACAATTACGGTGTTTTTAAAGTCAACAGTTCTACCCTGCCCGTCAGTCAGACGGCCATCATCTAAAACCTGGAGCAATACATTGAATACATCTGCATGTGCTTTTTCCACTTCATCTAGTAAGATTATAGAGTAAGGTTTTCTGCGAACTGCTTCAGTTAATACCCCGCCTTGTTCATAACCCACATAACCTGGTGGTGCACCAATCAATCTTGCTACAGAGTGCTTTTCCATAAATTCACTCATATCAACACGAACTATGGCTTGGTCTGTATCAAACAGAAAGTCTGCCAATACCTTGGTTAATTCAGTTTTTCCGACACCTGTTGGACCCATAAACAAGAAAGAGCCATCTGGACGGCTTGGGTCAGATAATCCGGCTCTAGATCTACGAATGGCGTTAGATATAACTTTAACGGCCTCATCCTGCCCAACAATGCGTTGATGAATAATGCTTTCCATCTCTAATAATTTGTCTCTCTCTCCTTCCATCATTTTATCCACAGGGATTCCTGTCCATCGCGCAACGATTTGTGCTATCTCTTCCTCTGTCACTTTGTTCTTAAGTAACTCCATATTGTCGCTATCAATATTTTCATCCTGTGTTATTTTTTCTTCTAACTCTGGGATAACGCCATATTGTAGTTCACTCATCTTTGCAAGGTCGTTATTACGGTGTGCATTTTCAAAGTCCAATTTGGCTTGCTCTAGCTCCTCCTTTAAGTGTTGAGCGCCCTGAACCAACATTTTTTCTTTTTTCCATATTTCTTCGAGATCGGCGTACTCTTTTTCAAGTCTACTTATATTGTTTTTTAGTTCTTTGAGTCTCTCTTTAGATAACTTATCTTTTTCTTTCTTAAGTGCCATACGTTCAATCTTAAGTTGAACTAATTTGCGATCAAGCTTATCCATAGATTCAGGTTTAGAGTCAATTTCCATACGGATTTGTGATGCCGCTTCATCGATAAGATCGATAGCTTTATCTGGCAATTGCCTGTCTGTTATGTATCTTTGAGAATAAGTAGTAGCGGCAATGATTGCAGGGTCAGTTATTTCAACACCATGATGTACCTCATATTTCTCTTTAAGCCCCCGCAAAATGGCAATGGTATCTTCTTCAGTGGGCTCGTCTACTAGTACCTTTTGGAATCTCCGCTCTAGGGCTGAATCCTTTTCAATATACTGACGATATTCATCTAGAGTGGTTGCTCCCATGCAATGAAGGTCACCCCTTGCAAGTGCAGGCTTCAACATGTTACCAGCATCCATTGCGCCTTCAGTTTTACCAGCACCCACCATCGTATGCAGTTCATCTATAAATAAAATAACTTGACCTTGCTCCTTTTCAAGCTCTTTAAGTACAGCTTTTAGGCGCTCTTCAAATTCGCCACGATACTTTGCTCCAGCAACAAGTGATGCCATATCAAGTGATAGGACTCTCTTCCCTTTTATACCCTCTGGGACCTCATTATTTAAAATACGTTGAGCTAGTCCTTCGACAATAGCAGTTTTACCTACTCCTGGCTCACCAATCAGTACCGGATTGTTTTTCGTTCTACGTTGCAGAACTTGAATAGCACGACGAATTTCACTATCACGACCAATTACTGGATCAAGTTTTCCATCTGCCGCCATCTGTGTCAAATCTTGTGTGTATTTGTTAAGTGCGTCTCTTTGTGTTTCCGCGTTCTGATCATTCACCGTTTCGTCTCCTCTAAGTTTTTTTATTTCGTCACTTATTTTTTCAACTTTCGCTCCATATTCTTTCAATATTTTGCTAGTTATATCGTCGCTTTTAATGATCGACAATAAGAATATCTCAGTAGATAAATAGTTATCTCCCATATCATTAGCTAACCTGTCTGTTGCGTTCAGTAGCCTTAATAATTTTTGAGAAATGTTTGCCTCATTTGTAGATTTACCAATCTTTGCCAGAGTCTCAATCTCTTGAGCTATCTTTTTTTTAGAATTTAATAAATCAACCCCCGATCTAATTAGTAAATTACTAACACTACTACCAGAATTATTAAGCATAGCCTGTAAAACATGTAACGGATCAATAGCACTGTTATTATTATTTAATGCAATAGACTGTGCGGAACTCAAGTCTTGCTGAAATTGAGATGTTAATTTATCGATGTTCATACTTTATTAAAT
>Ga0315334_10000516_pt1 | contig 23610 bp, 12 predicted proteins | sample M150034915metaG_FD_205555 | JGI IMG/M metagenome (GOLD analysis project Ga0315334, IMG submission 205555) | Ammonia-oxidizing marine archaeal communities from Monterey Bay, California, United States - M1 500m 34915 | ecosystem: Environmental > Aquatic > Marine > Intertidal zone | place: USA... | reverse complement strand
ATGGAAAAACATATTTGGTTTCCACAGGAGTTGAACCCAATGGGCAGCGGTAGGAAAACGAAAACCGTTGTTACCGATAATGACTGGTGGTGTAATATTGGACACGATACTCTATAAACTGAATGATGATAAGAAGTAGGAGATCGGGAGAAGGAATCCATATGATAAAATATCCGCGATCAAGTGCCTGCCTGTATTGCTGGAAAAGACAGGAATTGCGTTGTCATTTACAATACCAAGACAACCCCACCGTTACGTATCTTTGAAATCACGTTTAATTTTATTGTTGAGGAGTGATGCGATGGTCACAGTAAAGTACGTTGCGGCTGGGGTGGGGATATTGCTGCTCGCCGTTTTTCTGGCATACGGCACCTTGCTTGTATCCGAATACCTCGCACTCCAAGTGTCTAACACTGGATCAGATTCTGAACCGTTGCGGGTAAAGATTACACCGGGTCAGTTTGAAACGCCAGATCGCCCTTTCGCGGCAGTCCAGGAGATCAGCCTTGATGATCAAGAGGAGGTGATTACGTTAAACATTGGTGAACAGCACTACGCATTTCCAAAACGTTGGATGAACGGTATGGCCGAGCATGTGGTCAGTGAGATATATAAAGATCTGCCTATTACCGTAACCTACTGTAATGAATCTGAATGCGTCCGCGTTTTCCAGGGACAGGTCGGCGGAGAGAAAATGGATATTATGCAACATGGGCTAGCCGACGGACATATGGCTATTTTAGTCGATGGCGTACCTTTTTTACAGGAAGCGGAAGATATTCCTTATGATGAGTACCCATTTGAATTGATGACCTGGGGAGAATGGAAAACCAATCATCCCGATGGGTTGGTTCTGACAGAGATAATCCGCAATTTGTAGCTGATGCGGGTCTCACGCAATCAAATCCTCGATCACTTTACCGCCGAATTGACTCAATTGTTTAAACCGTCCGGCGTGGTAGTATGTCAGTTTGTTGTCATCGAGTCCGAGGAGTTTGAGTAACGTGACATGAAAGTCGCGTACGTGGTGGACGTTTTCGACTGCGGTCATACCGGTTTCGTCCGTCGCCCCAATCGTATGTCCCGCGTTACAACCGCCGCCTGCCATCCAAATCGTCATGGCATTGGGATTATGGTCGCGTCCGTAGGCGATTCCGCCGCGCAATCCATTGTCGGGAGTGCGTCCGAATTCGCCGCACCAGACAATCAGTGTGGTTTCAAGCAGTCCTCGTGCCTTCAGGTCTTGGATCAGCGCCGCGATCGGTTGATCTACACTTTCAATGAGATTACCGTGGGCGCGTTCGATGTAATCATGGCTGTCCCATGTCCCTTTGAATAGTTGTACAAATCGCACCCCTTTTTCGACCATCTTTCGTGCGAGCAGGCACTTGCGACCAAATGAATCGGTTTCTGCTTTGCCAACGCCATATTTGGAAAGCGTTTTTTCGGATTCGTCGGAAAAATCAATAGCCTTGGGAACTTCGGTTTGCATCCGGAAAGCGAGTTCATAGTTTTCTAGCCGTGCGGCGAGTTCTGCGTGCTGAGGATGCTGGGCAGCGTGTCCCGCGTTAAATGCCGTCAGCAAGTCGAGATTCATTCGTTGACGTTCCGCTGTGACCCCCGCTGGTGGCGACAGGTCTAGGATCGGTGATCCCGTGGGTCGCAAAGGTGTGCCCTGGTAAAATGCTGGCAGGTAACCGTTACTCCAGTTGGGCGCGCCACCTTGCGGGTACGAGACCTCAGGTAAAACCACGAATCCGGGCAGGTTCTGATTCACCGTCCCCAAGCCGTAAGTGACCCACGCTCCAATACCGGGATCGCCGCCAAAACGATTGCCGCAGTTCATCTGGTACATGGCAGTAGGGTGATTGACGCTGTCAACCTGACAACCGCGAAAGAAGCACAGATCATCGGCGACGGCCGACAGGTGCCGCCAATTGTCAGACATGTCGGCGCCACTTTTCCCGTGTTTTTTGAATTTAAAGGGGCTCTGCACGTAGTAGCGTTTGCCACTTTCCATCGCCGATTTCTGTTCACCGCCACGAGTGAACTCGGTTAAATGCAGTTTCTCCAGTGCAGGTTTGGGATCGAACGTATCCACGTGCGACGGTCCACCCTCCATCACTAGGAAGATGCAGTTGGTCGCTTTGGACGGAAAGTGGCCATCTCTGGGTGCCAGCGGTCCGAGTTTTTCCTTGGATCTTACCTCGTCGGAAAGCAGCGAAGTGAATGCCAGACTGCCCAGAGACGTTCCAAGACGAAACAGCGATTCGCGGCGATTGACGTGTGGCATGTTTTTCTCAACAGTTAATAGATGTAGACGAACTCGTTGGAATTAAAAATCACCAAACATAGATCGGATAACGCGCGTGTGTGACGGTTAACGTCGGCGGGTTGAAGGTCGGGAACAAAGTCAGCGTTGGAATAGAGTGGTTCGGTAAAAGTGAACCTTTCTCCGGTGTTTTCTTCAACCGCTTCGCGCACAACTTCCAGCGGCGGCGTGGCGTGGGTAGGTGCCTTCTCAGGTAATGCTTTTTCAATCTCGCGCCAGTGTGTGAGAAACTCTTTCAGTTCCTGTGGGGAGGGCTCACGAGACAAAGCGAGTTGAAAGCAACGCTTAATCGCATCGCGGTCATTGCCCGATTCTTTTAATGCCAGTGCGGCTAGAGTTAATGCGCGGGTGTGCGTGTTGTGGCCGTTGAACAAACTGAAGACTTGGGGCGTAACCGTGGAGGCTGTGCGGCGTTCGCAGGAAAAATCCGGTGCTGGCGTATTGAATACTTCTAACATCGGGTGAGGCATACCTCGCAGCTTCAAAATATATATCGAACGCCGATGTCGTTGCGTTGGGTTTGGATTCGGCACCCACGCGGCGGCAAACGTTCCCATCACCTGACGCGGTTGCATGGCGACTTCGACGTTGATTTCCGGTCGGCACGGGATTCCCCCGAGTGTTGGGTTTAACTCCTCGGTGACGGCAAGCATAGAGTCACGCAACTCTTCCGCCGTTAGTCGTCGCGGTTTAAAAACAGTATAACGGTTACCTTGTGGATCCAGTTCGCGAAGCGCTTTGGGGTCCGGATGGTGACTGGACCGGCAGTAGGTATTCGACATCATGATACGTCGATGTATCGCTTTGATCGACCAGTTGTCTTCAACAAGGGTGGAAGCTAGCCAGTCGAGTAGTTGTGGATGAGTCGGTTTCTTACCGGTTGACCCAAAATTGTTCGGATTTCCGGCAATCGCCTCACCAAAGTGCCATAGCCAGAGACGATTGGCAATCGCTCGCGTTGTCAGCGGGTTCGCAGCCGCGGCAACCCAGTTTGCGAAACCGGTGCGGCGTCCCTCGATCGAGTCGGAAATTGTGGCACTAAGCTGGTCGTTGATTACGCTTAGGATCCCAGGTGATACCGGTGGACCTGGTGAAAAGGGATCGCCGCCGGTCAGGATCGCCGTCTGCTCCAAATCACCACTTTTCAATCGATTGCCGGGAATTCGGATCGGGGCCATAACGCTGGTAACACTCTTCGTCCGCCCGTTGTATACGGAGAGTGCATAGGGTTTGTAGCGGTCAAACTGCCAACCCAATCGTTGTAGTCCCTTGCGGGCGATCCGTTCACGTCCGAACTGTGCGGGTGTGAAATCCACTAGTTTGGGCGGGTAATCTTTTTGTTCGAGGCCGGCCGCGCGTAACGCCGATCTGGCCGCATTGAATATTCCAACGGTGCGGCCACTGGCATTAAAATTTTTGATCGCTTCGTCCCACGCCGCCGGCGACGTTCCTTTGTCGCGATACCACCGCTGGGCATTCACCAGCAGCACGCGATCGAGCTCAGCCAGAGACTGCTGATGCGATTGCTGCAGCTTTCTGAGGTAGGATTGCTCCTCAAATCCAGACGTGTTTTCATCGTCCAGGAAACTAGCTTTCCGCTCAGCCATTTGTGTCGTGCTGAAGACCGCCTGAATGGAATAGTAGTCCTGCGTGGGCACTGGATCAAACTTATGGTCATGGCAGCGGGCACATTGCAACGAATGTGCAAGGAATGTCTCGCCGACGCTGTTCGTGACATCATCGAGAAAGCGTTGCCGCGCAATTTTAGCGACTTCCATGCCGGTCAGTTCCCAGGGACCCATCCGTAGGAATCCCGTAGCGACAATCATTTCCGGATCGTTCGCGTCCAGTTCATCACCCGCAATTTGCTCACGGACAAACTGGTCATATTGTTTGTCCTCATTGAATGATCGAACCACATAATCTCGATAACGCCATGCATTACCCCGCTCATAGTCATTCGCAAAACCGGATGAATCGGCATAGCGGACGACATCCAACCAGTGTTGTGCCATTCGCTCGCCGTAATGGGGTGAAGCTAATAAACGGTCGACAACATGTGAGAAAGCTATATTGTCAGCTCTTGCATCGTTCACAAATGCCTCAACTTCTTGAGGCAATGGCGGCAAGCCGGTCAAATCAAACGTGGCTCGGCGAATCAACGTTCTACGATCAGCCCGCGGGGCAAGGGTCAGGCCAGTGGGGAGTTCCTGCTCAATCAGCACATCGATCGGATTTCGCGTGCCTTTAATAGCCACCTTCGTGACCGGCTGATAAGCCCACAGTCCGGCAGGATCATACTTGCGGTCGGTCCATTCGGGCGAAAGACCACCAGAGGTTCCGACGGGGATGCCATCTTCGAGTGACCACGCTTCGGCAAACTTCTTCTGGATCGTTTCCTGTTGCGGCTTCGATGGCCACTGGGCACCTGATGTGATCCATTCTCGTAACCACGTCAGTTGTTCGGCGGACAACTGTTCCGCTTCCTTCGGTGGCATCTCGGACCAATCGTCACTGTTGCGCGTCGCTGCCAAATACAGTGGGCTCTTGTCTGGTTTTCCAGTCACGATGGAAGGTTCACTGCTGTCGCCGCCTGCGAACAATCCCGCCAGCGAGCGGACGTCCAGCGATCCTTCGATTTCCTGAGGATTGTTTCCATGGCACCCCAGACATTTCTCGCGAAGTAGGGGAGCAATCCGGCGGACGAACAGTATCTCGGAATCAATGCGGGTTGATTGCTGTCCGTAAGACGTATTGTTGCACGTGATGGCAGCAATAAATACAGTGAATATCAGAAATAAGCTTTGCATGATTTTATCATTTTACCAAATCGAATGGTGAATGCCAGTAACACGAAAACGTATTGTTCGCGTCCGTGGCACGCGAGTACAGGGAATATTTCACTGTGGGAGTAAAACTATTTATAAAACCAATGTCGGGTATTATCACAGTTTCGCGAGTAATGTAATGAAGAGTTTTCGTTGGTTGTTTGCTGGACGATATGATAAACTCCAAGGAAGCATTTGCCTAACAACAGTCAGTGTAAATAGACGACATTCCATGCCAGACCACGAAGATAGCCTCGGAGGTGAAACGCTTGACGGCGGTGAAGCGGAAGCGGACCTTTCTGGGTTAAGCCTCAGCGACGGCGCCACCATGAGTGACGATACCGCTGCCAATAGCCTCGGCGAGGAGTACACTCTTGGTGATGCTAACATCGACGACGATCTGTTTGATGATGGCATGAAGTTAGAGGACCTCTCTGCCCGCTACGCCGAAGAAAGCGTGCTTGGCAAAGGTGGTTTTGGTGAGGTGATGCTCGCTATGGATAAACGCTTAAATCGTAAAGTTGCGATTAAACGCATTCAAGGTAAAGCCGCACGTAGTAAAACTGCGGTCCAGCGGTTTTTAACCGAAGCACAGTCGATTGCTGCTTTAAACCACAATAACATTGTCCAGATCTACGACTATGGCCGTAGTACCGATGGTCCTTTTTTGATCATGGAATGTGTCCAAGGCGGTAGTCTGTTCGACAAATGTAAAGCAGGCCCAATTGAGCCCGACGAAGCCGTTAACATCTTCAGTCAGATTTGTGACGGACTGGCGCAAGCACACGCGGCGAATATAATTCATCGAGACATCAAACCAGCCAATATCTTAATGACCGAAGATGGCGTACCGAAACTAACGGATTTTGGCTTAGCTAAGGACGACACCGCTGATACAGGCATGACGATGGAGGGCGCCGTGATCGGGACGCTGGACTTTATGCCGCCAGAACAACATCAGGCCGCGGAGCTTACCGATCACCGCAGTGACCTCTGGAGCCTAGCAGCGACGTTTTATCAGATGCTCACCGGTAAGAGTCCCAAGGTGATCAATATCACGTCATTACCTCTCAAGCTGCAGTCGGTAGTTGCCAAAGCGTTAGAGGAGTCAAAGGAAGAACGTTTTCAGTCTGCCCTCGAGATGCGCGAGGCGGTACTGCAAGCTCAATCAGGAACGATGGACACATCTCGAACGCTTGGTGAGGGTGAATGTCCACAGTGTGCAACGAGTAATCCGCCAGATCAGAAGTTTTGTCGGGAATGCAGTGCTCAATTACAGGTTAACTGCCTTGACTGTCAAAATGAGATGGAAATATGGGATAAAGCTTGCGGTGAATGCGGCGCACAGCAGGCGTCTCTAGTGGAAAAGTCGTTGGCGCGTTACAAAAAAGTCCGCGATATGGCTGAAGAGTTGCTGATTGATTTACAGTTCGAAGCGGCGATAGAACAATCCGTAGTGGTAGGAAGTGAAACGGACTCGCGACTTCAACAGTATGCAGGTTGGTATGTAGACTTTTCAGCACGGCTGGAGTCATCACGAACATCGGAATATGCTCGTTTAGAGGAACTGCTTCACGAAGCACTGACTCATGAACAGGCATATGACTATAAATCAGGTTTGCAGACTCTTGAGCAGGTTCCAGCTACGCTAAAAAAAACAACTGTTAGCGGTAACAAGGACACGGCAGATGAACTAATCGAGCGGTTATCTATAAAGCAAACACGACTCAAAGAACTTGAAGCGACTGTTCGTGAGCGGATCGGTAAACGGGAAATTGCTGGGTTGTTACCAATTGTCAATGAACTCTTAACGCTGAATCCAGGTCGTGCGGAAGTGCAGAAGCTCAAATCGGAGCTTGAAAAACGTGGCGTTGATTTACTTGAGGCGAGAGACGTCGCTTATCAGCAGGCCACGCAACAACTTGAGGAACAGCAGTACGCTGAAGCAGTAGCAACGCTCAACACGGTATCAGAAGAAGTTTGGAACGAACAGCTTGAAGATCTAAAAACCACGGCGAGTGCTTCACTCAAGCAACTCAACTACCAGCGCGACAGAATAACATCGGCTGTGAATGCCAACCAACTTAAAAATCTATTACCTGCTGTTGAAGAGTGTCTAATTCTGCAGGCGGATCAGGACGATTTAGTAAAGTTAAAACAGGATCTCACCAATCTTGAATCACAGATGGCTGCTCGTAATCAACAAATCATCTCACAGGCCCAAGAGCAAATGCTGGGGGCTCAGTTTGATGCGGTAAAGCAGACGCTTGACACGCTCGCACAGGAAAATCGGACTTCATCAACAATAAAACTGCGTCAAAAGGCACATCAATTGTCGGCGCAGCGTCAGCGTGTGTTAAGTTCTGTGTCAGCCGCTTTGTCCAATGAAAACTATCAAGTTGCGATTGAAGAGATTGGTCATTACCTCAGCAAGATTGCCAAGGCTGATATTAAGGATCTTCAACTGCAACAGATGCTGGATGAAGCTCAGGGTAAAGTGTCTGCAGCTATTCGCGACAAGAAGTTAATCAAGCTGGGAATCGTAGCAGTAGGCGTCGCCGTAATGTTAATCACGGGCGCGGTTATAAAGATTAATCTTGATGCGCAGGTCGTTGAAACCGCGCTTGCGAATTTAGATTGGGAAACAGCATTAGAGTTGGATCCAGATAATGCTGAGGGATTGCGGTTGCAGGCTGTAGAAAACAATGCTGCTGTTGTTGTAGCATTAACCAAGGGGGATTGGAGAACGGTGATTTCTTTAGATCCAGATAACAGTGAAGGATTGCGACTGCAGGCCGCTGCAAAAAAGACTATGGCGGAAATTAGGGCGCGTGCTCCGATAACTAACATGATTAATATGAAGCTAAAACTAATAACGGCTGGCACGTTCATGATGGGATCTCCTATCAATGACACAGTTAGAAAACATTACGAAACCCAACACAAGGTTACGATCAGCAAATCGTTTTACATCCAAACGACCGAGGTTACTCGAGGACAGTGGAAGGTGGTGATGGGCACCAAACCGTGGGGTATCGCTGCCGACGGGGGTAGCGCTGGCACAGAAGATGCTAACTACGCTGCGTCGCATGTAAATTGGTTTACAGCCATCGAGTTTTGTAGGAGACTTAGTCGGGAAGAAGGCAAGACGTATCGCTTGCCCACCGAAGCGGAATGGGAATATGCCTGCCGTGCAGGAACCAATACCCCGTGGAGCTTCGGCATCGATGAAAAGGTACTTGGTGATTACGCTTGGTATAAAGAAAACGCATGGGATATTGGTGAACAGTACACCCACCAAGTTGGACTAAAAAAGCCCAACGCGTTTGGGCTGTACGACATGCACGGTAATGTATACGAATGGTGCCACGATTATTATGGAGAGGATTACTACAAGTCTTCGCCCGCCACGGACCCTCTTGGCCCAACGCTGGGTTCTGCTCGTGTTTTACGAGGTGGATCGTGGGTCAACGGATCGCATCTCACTCGTTCCGCTTACCGCAATTGGCTCAACGGTGGTAAGGGTAACCACAACGCTGGCTTTCGGTTGGTTCGTGAATTGGATTAGTTCCGTGGTCATCCTCGATCTCTGCTGCGCTGCTTCTCTGAACTCTGTACTCTCAAAGACTCCTCATATCCACCTCCCTCCATTTGTTATTGATCTCCCGCTGGGGTAGTATGAATGCTTGCCAGTTTTCTAACCTCACAACAATACATTCCATGCCAGACCACGAAGATAGCCCCGGAAGTGAAACGCTTGACGGCAGTGAAGCGGAAGCGGACCTTTCTGGGTTAAGCCTCAGCGACAGCGACACCATGAGTGACGATACCGCTGCCAATAGCCTCGGCGAGGAGTACACTCTTGGTGATGCTAACATCGACGACGATCTGTTTGATGATGGCATGAAGTTAGAGGACCTCTCTGCACGCTACACCGAAAAAGGTGTGCTTGGTAAAGGTGGATTTGGTGAGGTGAAGCTCGCTATGGATACACGTTTAAATCGCAAGGTTGCGATTAAACGTATTCAAGGTAAAGCAGCACGTAGTAAAACAGCCGTCCAGCGTTTCCTAACTGAAGCACAGTCGATCGCTACTTTGAGCCACAATAACATTGTGCAGATATACGACTATGGCCGTAGTACCGATGGTCCTTTTTTGATCATGGAATGTGTCCAAGGCGGTAGTCTGTTCGACAAATGTAAAGCAGGCCCAATTGAGCTGGACGAAGCAGTAAAAATCTTCAGCCAAGTATGTGACGGACTGGCCAAAGCGCACGCTGCCAACATTATCCACCGTGACATTAAACCCGCTAATGTCTTAATGACCGAGGATGGAGTACCTAAGCTGACAGACTTTGGCTTAGCCAAGGATGACACCGCTGATACCGGTGTGACGATGGAAGGTGCCGTGATCGGGACACGGGACTTCATGCCACCTGAGCAGCAAAAAGGAGCAGAGTTTACGGACCATCGCAGTGACCTCTGGAGTCTGGCAGCGACGTTCTATCAGATGCTAACGGGTAAGAGTCCTAAGGTGATCAACATCTCAGCGATACCACCCAAGCTTCAGTCCGTAGTTGCCAAAGCCTTAGAGGAATCAAAAGAAGATCGCTTCCAATCCGTTGTTGAGATGCGAGAAGAGATACTTAACGCTCATGCCGGCAAAATGGACACATCACGATCTCTGGGAGAAGGTGAATGTCCACAGTGCACGACGATTAATCCTCCCAACCGGAAATATTGTCGGAATTGCGGCGGTCAATTACAGGTGAGTTGCCTGAACTGTGAAATGGACATGGCTATTTGGGACAACAGTTGCGGAGAATGTGGAGTTCATCAAATAGAACAGGTTGAAAGAAAATCGGCGCAACTTGATGATTGTATTGCCTCGGCATGGATGTTTTGTGATGGTGATAAATTTAACGAGGCTTTGGACGTTCTGAAGAAATTTGTCCTAGCTGAGCATCCACGTTATGCGCATTTAACGGAAGAAAAACGAAAGGTCGCGCGACGCATTCGATCGATCCGAAAAGAGAAGAAGCAACAAATCCAAAAGGAGTGGGATGGTATAAAGCGTTTGTCGGCGAAAACGAACTATGAAGAGATATTTGTTGTTTTGCGAGAAATCCCGAAACAATTAATGACGCAGACAATGCGCGATCGCTTTCATCAGGTGCGCGACATTATTGAGCAAATTGCGCGAGACGAACAACATTTTGCTAAACACTGTCGCGCGTTGAAAAGACAAACGAAGAAGGGCGATGTTGTTCAATGGAAAACAACAGTTGTTGGTCTGATCGTAGCTCGCGATGGTCTAATTGCAGGTGGAAAAATAGACGTTGTTGAACAGTTTGGTGTAGATCAATTACTAACAAATATTGAAGACCTTGAGCAAATTTATCTATATGCGGAACTGGCTCAACAAAGGCAACAATACACAAAGGCGCTGGAATTGCTTGCTGGCGCAAACGATGAATACTTCAAGACGGATCGGGGAGAACAACTGCTCACTGATATGAAAGCGACACTCGTCGAAGGTGAAACCTTGAAACGTGATGTTGCAGCTTGTATTGAAAACGAACGATTTGTAGAAGCAGCCACCAAGATTAGGGCCTATGGAGATATATTTCCGTCCAGCGAGGAAACGTTTCCGGGTCTAGCTGAATTCTTAAGCGAACGAGAGAAGTTAGAGAAAATTTTTACGGAATGTAGTTTGCAGCATTTCACCGGTGACGAACTAACGAGTTATTTACAGAGAATCGACGAAATTAATTATATTAAATGTGGCATCACTGAAACAAATCGACACAGGATTGATGTTCGCATATCACAGATGAAGAAAAAAAGATCATTCGTCATACAAGAGTACGAGGATGGTCGGCTATGGGGATTGTTGGAACAAACAGATGATCTGGGGCAGTTTTTTCCTGGCGATAATTATTTGGTTAATATAATCGCTGAACTCAATCATGAAACAGTACCTTGTTTTAATTGTGGAGAGCCGGTTACATGCAACGAACAACATTGTGGCGCCTGTTGTGCCGATCAAGAATTGATGTACAAGAATATCTGCGCCATCACCACCGACGACTACGTCCCTGCGGATTTGGGGGAAGCTATACGCGTGCACCAACAATTATCGAATTTGGAAACAATAGCCCATCCAAAAATTAAGGAATTATCAAATGGCTTCGCGAGTCAAATGAAACGCATAGAAGATCGCTGGTTTAGTGAGTTGATTCAGAATGCTAAACTGGCGTTGAAAAGCTACCACTTTGACGTCGTCACTGAGATTCTACCGGAAGCATTAGAATTCCTACCACGCGTGAAGAAAATTGTTAGCGCAGCAAAAGTAGCGAAAAAACAATTAACAGAATATGTGAGTCGTTTCCACGCCAGCAAGAATCGGACGGATCAAAGGAAAATTCTGGAGGATTGTCTCGAGCAGTTCCCGGGATATCAATTGATTGAAGAACGATTGGAAGACCATCTGAAAAAGTTTCCTCGCTAGGACGGCGGTTGGTATTTGCTTGCAGGTCGCGCAGAGACCGAAATTCCTATGTGTTAAAAACAAATTTTATATCACGAAGGGAGTCTTTGAATTTTGCAGGACAAGTTGCGTGCGGTTTGGTTGGGCATTTGCAAGCGACGCGGCTTATCAAGGGCCGTTCAATTCTGGGGCGGCGCCCTCAATTTCCCTTTCCAATCGCGCATGTCGTCCGTTGTGCCCACCATCCCTTCTTCGTTCGTGATGCCCTTAAACACCAACGGCATAAGGGGACCCGACGCCTCTCGCATGGACCATGCCATCGCCCGAAACAGTACTATGCGTAGTTCCGGATCGTAGTAGCTGAACGTGTTGTGTCCCAGCGTCGTGCCGAACACTCGACCTTTGCCTGACTGCACCGTCCAGAATATAGGCGAGGGTTTCGTCGAAAGCAGCGAGACGGGAACCCGCGCGGCGCTGTGATTGGGTGGACCGGTTCGCACACTACCGATCACTTGAACGCCGTCGATTTTGTTCAGGTCCCAGTAGAACTCGTCGGAAATCCACAGCTTATCGGGAAAGCCTTTGAAAATCGGATGCTGGTTGTCGATGGTGATGTCTTCAAAGATCGCACCCCATTGCGATCGCCCCTGGTCCCATGCCATACCTAAACATTCCGCCAGTTTTTTCCCCTCGGCAGCCGGTCGAATAATCGCGGTCTCGTGAATCGCCACCGCGCCGCCACCACGGTGAATGTACGTTTTGAACATCGTATACTGCTTTGGCGTCAGTTGAGGCAGATGCAGGAACATTACGACTAGGTCCGCTTTGTCAAACTGTGTTTGCGTTGGGAAAAGATAAGCCGTATCAACCGTAACGTTTGGCACCTGTTTCAGCAGACCGGTCATCAAATCGCGTACCCGCAGATAATCGTGTGCCCCCGGTCTGTGCGGCTTGTCGTAGCCCCACACCCAGACGATGTGCCGCGCCTGGGACGGTGCCGCATTCTCGATCGGCCCGATAAGCTTCGCAACCGCTGCTCTCGGAATCAAAGGTTTGGGCTTCTGCCAAGGGTGCTGGGCGTGACAGAGCGTACTGCTAACGAGAACGATTACTGTGATACGAGAAAACATCGAAAATCCTAATACGAAAATCGCCATCCGGAATTGAATTAACACGGCAGGTATAAATAATCTCATGCTGTGGATATATCCTTTGTCGTCGTGGTTCATGCTCACGTTGTTGACACTTGTGCCGCCAACTGCTGAACGGTGTTTGTAATCATGCCGTTAATATGACGAATTTGCCGAGAGTTCTTAGGCTGATTTAATTTAGGTCAGCGATTCCGGATCTTGCGTTATCGTTTACCGTCCTAAGCAAGGTTAGCAGACTAGCGATTATTGTAAATAACACGACCATCCGCACCCAACCCATAATAGACTGAAAACATCCAATTAAGAGAGAGATCCCATAGAGATATACGATACCATTTTCTTCTTAGTATCAAGACGCCAGTGAAATTCAGTGGTCCACTTTATAAGTAGACATCAATATTTAGTGGCGACAGAGTAAAGGCTTTATCAAGTACTTCGTGTTGTGATTTGGTAAGCTGGTCGAAGGTGGCCTCTACGAAGTCACGCTTGAAATGGCTGCTGTGTTTGTTCTTGGTTAAATGGAGGTGTGTTATGAAACGGTTGAGGTTGTTGTCGAAAAGATGGTTGATAATGAAACGACTTAATTGGTTTTATCTGGGCTGCACTATGACAAATTGGTTGTGGATCGCCGTCAGTGGTTGCAGCGGTGATCAGACTGAGTTGCCACAGTTTCGCGAAACGGGCGCGTTCGCGGCTCCGCAGGCACACCAAGCAGCGGCTGCGGATAGGAAGTTTATCTATGCCATAACGAATAATATGATTGCCAAATATAGCCGAAAGACCAGACAACAGCTTGCGGTTAGTGTCGGAGATGCACTCCATTTAAACAGCGGGTATATATACAGAGGATCCCTGTTGAGTGCTCATTCTAATTACCCTCAGATTCCCGAACAAAGTCAAATCAAGGTGCTTGATCTGCAGTCAATGCAATTGACGACATTTCATGATTTTGGAAATTATGGGGGGAGTCTCACTTGGGTCGTCCGTGTGGGAAACAGATGGCTCTGTAATTTTGCCAAATATGATAAAAACAATAGCGCCACATTTTTAGCCGAGTTTGATCGTAATTGGATCGAAACACGACGTTGGACGTATCCCCATGAAATGGTTGCTCAACTTGGAAAATACAGCTTGTCGGGTGGTTTGTTTCATCACCAGCGTCTGTTGGTCACAGGCCATGATGCCCAGCAGATTTATTATTTACGTATTCCTCAAACGGGTACAGTTCTGAAATATATAGGTAGAACCTCGGTCCCATTCACAGGGCAGGGATTCGCAGTCGATCCGATCGGAGGAGGGTTGGTGGGGATCAGTCGCGCCGAGCACCGCGTGATTTTTTTACGTAGTCGACGGCGGTAGTGCACGCCAGTATAGATATCTGATGGATACCACTGAATGAATATTAATTACCGAACAATCTCGATATAATCCTCCGCGATGTGTATTGCTTTGCCGTCTCGCAGCGTTGCCCGGACGGTGATGGGCATATTCCAGTCTATGTCCGAAACGTTTTTGAATTTCAACTCCAAAGCCCCTTTCGTTGCCGTGGGAGGCAAGGTAATTGATTCAGCATTAATCCCATGTAAGTGATTGGGTACCACCAGCTCGATCACCGCTTTGCCACTTAATGTTCCTCTATTGAGTCGGACGGGTACCTGCAAAGACCCGTTCTCTTGAACACTTGCCGTTTGAACTTCAGCATCGACAAACATCAGGCGCGGGGCCACCAAGCAGACAATCTGATCAGCCTGCTCCTGAGATGAATAACTTACGGTATGCCGACTGCCATCATGATCTGTAACCTCTGCAACTCCCATTACACAGCTTCTGCAGGTTCTTCCCACTTGCATCCATGGAGGTAACTGGATCTGAAACACAAACTCAGTATCTTTCGGGGGCACCACTAATAGGTGTCCCGTGACGCCCTGCAAGTGCCGAGCTTGGGTATCGGCCAGCATGATTCGAATAGGCCCTTTGAATTCACCTCGATCAATAAAAAACTTTCTCGTATAGCTTGATCCACGGTTCGCATATTCTGAGTTATAGATGCCCCATACCTTAAAGGGCGTTGGCAGCCCGACAGCAAGTTTAAATGTGTCAAAAACTGTTTCGGTGTCACCCACCGGATTCCAGGTGGCGACCACAGGAGTCACAGTCGTATTCACTTGAGTCTTTGGTTCAACCTCCACAACGGCTGTTCCGGTTACTCGGATTTCGACTCGTTGTATAATTGCTTGGTCATCACATTTAAGTGTTAATTCGACTTCCGATTTGCCCTTGGGTATTTCCAGACCTTCGGCGGTAATGCCCTTGGGTAATCCCTCTATGGAAAGCTCGATAGCTCCCTGAAATCCGCCCTGGCGTTGTGCCTTTATTTTGACCTTCACTATTTGCTTACGCAGGATCGTCAGACTGTTCCCCGGCATTGTCAGAAGAAAGGAAGGGGCGTGTTTGACCGGAACATCCACAACTAGCCGATAAGCGTAGTTTTTACCACTGCGGCCACCAACGGTATCGGCCACGGTGACGTAGTAGTCACCATCTTTCTTAAAGGACATCAGCAAAGATGAATCCGTATTTCCATTAGTAATATCATCATGTTGCTTCAGTAATTTGCCCTCCTTGTCATAAATGGCGATTATCGAATCCAATCGTGAACCAAGTCTGGCGGCACGCAGGTCAAAGAGCAGATTGTCTCCTTCGCGGGCGGAAAACCACCACTTGTCAACTTCATCTGCTTGCAAGATCCGACCATTAAACACTGCGGGCGTTGTAAGGACGTCTTTAGCTGTTTCGGTACTCTCGATAAATTCCCTTAGATGACTGATCTCAAAGCTCAGCGACCCGGCCTGGTAATCTTGAAAAACAAACGGGTGTTTATAACTACCTATGGTCGTGTTTGGACTTCCGTCCTCGGACATGTGCTGCGGTATTTTTATCGAAATGGCCTCGCTGGGAACATTCTGCCCCAGCAGTTCCGGCTTAATGGTCGTACCCGCTTGCCCACCAAGCGGAAATGCATGGTCGATCAACGTTTGATCGGAAATAGTAAGGCGATAAACATAATTCTGCAAACCACCAAACTTAATGTCATGAATTCGAACTTGGTGAATTCCTGACTGATTCGCGACAAACCTTATTCGCGAGTCGTTTCCATAGAAATCGATGTTCTCGGCATGTTGTCGCCCGTCCGGATCACGGATTTCTAGTCTTGAATCCAGCGGTAGACCCAGTCGTGCCGACATAACTTCACATGTATAAGACTGTCCGGCAACCGCTTGAAATTGCCACACATCTACATCTTCGCGAGGGAAAATACGACCGTTGATCGTAAGCGGCACTTGCACGTCGACCGGAATAGGATCACCATCGATTTCATATTCTACGATTTCTGGTAAATCCCCAACTATAAATTTCATAGCTGGGGTGATCCCTTGGCTTGTCGAGACCCGCCAATAATGAAAACCCAACGGCGCATCTGGAGCAACGGTCAATGTGCCACCCGTGTCCTTAGGGTAATCCTCTTTTGCCTGAGACGCGGGCATAGGGATCACAGGGCCTTCAAACCAATCCGTCTTTTGCAGTGGTATAATCTGAGCTGGCCCTTTAACTCCGATTCCCAACATCTCAAAATCAGCCTGCGCAAATAGGTAATAGCCCCCGACACGAAAATCTATGGAACTTCCTCGTTGCCCACCGGCGGGAAATATATATGCCACACCAGGTGGTTCGGCCAGCAGCGGTTTCCCCACTGTAGCACCAACTAACAGCATTATCACAGTCAATGATCGTAAGCTGAGCATAGCTTCAGTCTCATTTATAGGTAGAGGGTTAAAACAGTCCCGGGATTACTTTTCCATCTCCAGGTACGATAGGAATCGGTCGGCCGTCGGGCGTATAAAACACCTGATCCCGCCGCACTCCAAGTCCGCGATAGATCGTTGCCATCAGATCTGCCGGGCCATAAGGCGTCGTTGCCGGCCGTTCCGCCCGTTCATCGGAGGCTCCGATTATTCGGCCGCCCTGAATGCCACCACCAGCTAGGGCGATAGTTGTACTGGGACCCCAATGATCCCTGCCGGCATCTTTGTTAATTCGGGGAGTACGACCAAATTCTCCGGTAACCAAAACCATCGTTGAGTCCAGCATCCCTTGGTTATCCAGATCTCCCAATAGCCCCGCCATCGCGCCATCCAGTTGTGGCAGGAGTTCATTGCGTAGCACATGAAAATTATTGTAATGCGTATCCCAGTCAATATGATCTATCAGCACACAGCGCACTCCTGCCTGAACCAGTCGCCTGGCCATCAGGCAGGATTGGCCCAATGAGTTTCTGCCATACTGATCACGTAATTGCGGTGTTTCCTGTTCAATATCAAACGCATGTTTTGTGGCTGCCGACGTCATAAGGTCAAACGCTTTTTGCTGAAATGTGTTCATGGACTGTACATCTTGGTTGGCTCGGGTTTCCATAGATCCCTGATAACGATTAATGCGTTGAAGCAGCGAGCGACGATTGCCCAAGCGATTGGCAGCTATGGTAACTGGAGGTACTAAATCCGGCACTTTGAAATCGGGGGCATTCGGATCTGCCGCAACGACAAACGGAGCCGCCGTCGGTCCGAGGAAACTGGACCCCGCACTGTTATGCATTTTAGGTAAGCAGACATAAGGCGGCACGGAACCTCGCGGACCCTGCTCTTTGGAAATAATGGACCCCAGACATGGTTTTTGATTATTGGGCTTAAGGCCACCATTAAAACCCGCTGCTGGCGCATAGCCGGTCAACATCGCGTGATCAGCACTACCATGGTTTGAGTCCCCGTGGCCAAAAGATCGTACTAATGAAAACTTGTCTTGGTGTTTTGCTACCTGCGGTAAATGTTCACAAATCTGAATCCCTGATACTGCTGTCGATATGGGGGAAAATTCACCTCTGAATTCCATAGGAGCTTCCGGTTTCATGTCCCACGTATCAATCGTTGACAAACCACCTTGTAGAAAAACAACAATCAGTGATACATCTTTGGTGGTGCGATTTTGGTTACGATCCACAGCCTGGCTGTGCAGCAGTTGCGGCAAGGAGATTCCCATCCCAAATGCACCGGTTGCACCCCACTGCAAGAAATTTCGACGTTTTATCCGATCACAAAACCGACCATGATTTTTCATCTGTTATTCCTTTATTCCAATCGCATCGACGGAGGTATTTTACTAGTGGTTAAACAGAAACTCTAGCGAATTCAACATGCTCCAGGCAATGTCTTCTAAGCTTTGCCGTCTATTACTACCGTGCGTTACATATTGAACCGCTGTCGCGATTTCCTGTTTATCTCCATAGCGATTAAAAAATGTCAAATACAGTCGTTGAATCGCTATTTCATTATCTTCATAATCACTTGCTATTTGCCGGATCGTCCCCGCCTCATGGGATAATTTGTTTTCGATCCCTGGTGAATTCAGGATGTGTAACACTTGACTCACCGTTGGTTCAGATATTCTTTCGCACTCGCAAGCTGTCGCTCGCACGGGACGACCAAACGTCTCTAAAAAGTAATGTGGTACGGAACTATCCCACAAATCGATAGCGCGGCTTCCAACCGGTACGCCTTGAAACTTTTCCGCAACGCCGGTCGTTTGGCAGATGGCGTCGAGCATCACTTCCGCCTCGAGTTGTTTGAACAGAAAGCGAGAATAGTTTTGTTCATCCCGCTCGTTCGTCTCATTAACTGCTGAACTTCGCTGGTAGGCATCCGTTTGAATGATTAGTTTCAATAACTTACGAAAATCAAATTCCGCTCCGACAAAGGCTTTAGTGAGACCTTCCAGAAGTTCAGGATTCGTTGGTGGGTTCGTCAGTCGCACATCATCAACCGGTTCGATGATGCCACGCCCCATTAAATGGGCCCAGGTTCGGTTTGCAATATTACTAGCAAACCACGGATTCTCGGGAGCCGTTAGCCAATTGGCAAGCTCATCACGCCGATCGTTCAGTGGATTCACTGTTGGCATTTGAGTGCCCAAAGCAAAGGCCTGAATCGTTTCGCCGGTACGCGGGTGTTTAGTAACTGGATTGCCCTGTGCGATTAACATCTCACCCCGCGAGGACTTCTTGTAGCGAACCTGTGCAAAGAAAGCACGCATCCCATAAAAGTCTGTTTGTCCCCAACGATCAAAAGGGTGATGGTGACATTCTGCACATTCAATCCTGATACCTAACAGCACTTGGCTCATGGTGCTGGCCATCCGATTAGGTGACTTAACGGCTTTGTAGAAAAACCCAGCCGGTGCATCGACTAATGGTCCGGACGTTGTAATCAATTCCCGCGCAAATTTATCCATGGGCTTATGCTGCCGAAAACTCTCTTTGATCCAGCTATAGTATTGGTAGGCATTTTCATGCCCTAGAGTTTGCCGATCCACTCGCAATAAATCCGACCATTTTAAAGCCCAATACGAGTTGAATTCAGGACTCTCCAATCGCTCATCGACTAGTTTATCTCGCTTGTCCGGATCTTGGTCGGATAAAAACAAGGCCGTTTGATCCGCTGTAGGCACAGTTCCCGTTAAATCGATAAAGACGCGTCGTAAAAACTGTTCGTCGGTGCATGTTCCAGAGGCAATGATGTTCATCTTTTGCAACTGACGATAAATAGATTCGTCTATCTCATTGGAACTGGTAACCACCGGATATTCTTGAATGGGGTCGCCCTCCGGAATAAAAATTCTAAATACGTCCACGCTACCCATATAGGTCGCCATCACAGCCACCACCCCTGGTTTTTGTCCAACGGTAACTTGACCGTCAGCATTCACACTGGCCTGTGACGTCGCATTTGATTGGAATTGGGCCAATTCGGTGACGTCCACGTTTTCCGCATTGGACATTTTGGCCATGACCCGCAGTTGTTGTGTTTCCCCCATCCGTAGTATCCGCTGATCGGGAGTTAACGAAATGGAAACCACTGTCACATCATCCTTGTTCTCCCAAGGCACACCGGCAGCGATCCACTCCGTGATTTTCCTGTATTCAGCACGACTGGAAGGGATAAGTATGCCGCCACCATGCGGCAGATCACCACTCATCTTTTGCATTAACAGGCTCATTTCCGCCGCCGCGGGAAAGATTCTGCGGCCACGTGCCTCCATCGTAATTGCGCGATAATCGGCCAATGGGTCGAAACCAAAAACGGATAACTTAAAGCCATTCTGGCCTTCGGCTTTGCCATGACACCCTGATGTGTTACATCGATAACGGCTCAAAATGGGAATAATATCATTCGTAAAACTCAACGGTTGGCGAATCTGCGCATCCGTTATTGATACCGGTATTTTTATTGACCTGCCTGCATACCTAGCTGTGATGATACTTGCTCCGTCCAGTATCCCGCGGACAATTCCCGTGGATGAAATATCCGCTCCTGTTGCCGAATGACGGTATCGAGCTTGATGCGTTAAATCCTGTGCATGCCCGGTTGCATCGAATCCCGTAATCAACAACTGGATCGAACTGTCTTTGCCCCGTAAGGCTACTTGGGGTGGAGATGCTTCTATCCGTATAATCTCTGCTGAGACAACGACCTGGAAGGTTGTGCTACACAACAGAAACGGTAGTATTAAAAACCAAGTTAAACGCATTTCTGTATTCTATCTCAAGGCACAGAGTGAATTGTTCTTTTTTAGCCAGTTTCGCTATAAACATATTGTCGGATAAGGCGGGCAATGCCGTGGGTATTCGTGTCATTGATCTTGGCGGTATCTGAATTGCTTTGATAAAACGATCTGTTCAATCACTGTGTTTATTTTGTAACCGTCCTGTTTGACCTCTCCTAAAATACGCTGAATCGCGAGCCGATCAAATGGTTCGGATTTCCGACCCAAGGCATAAGCAAACATCTGTTCCACGAAGTTGTTCGCGATGTCATCTTGATACATTTCTAGCAACAACAGCTTCATCTCTCTCGGAGTTTTGAATGTCTTGCCGTTGGGCATCACTCCAGCCGATTGTACTGGCGTCTGATCCGGATAGAGTGTTCTCCATTCACCGGTTGGCGCAAAGTTCTCTAGTCCCAGTCCCAATGGATCTATCGATCTGTGGCAAATAATACATTCCGATTTGGAGATATGTTGCTTAATTAACTCCGCCACCGACGGGTTTTCTTTCACCTGCAGCGCTTCACGTGCTTCTTCTATCGAAGGTACATCCGGCGGGGGTTCTAGATCTTTCCCAATGATTGTGCTCAACACCCAAACGCCGCGACGGATTGGACTCGTCCGGTCCTTCGAGGCCGTCAGTCGCATAATCGCCGAGCTGGTAATGATGCCACCTTCCCTGTCATCTTGCGTTTTCACGAGCACAGGCGGATCGTACCGGATACGCTTGTCCTGAGTCGAGCTTTCCCGACTCGCGAAGATATTTGCATACAAGTTTTGCACGGACTCTGGATCAATTTTCTGATATCCGCGGGCGGAGGACCTTTTGTAGATCCAATCGCTTTGAATCAACTCCAAAAAACTCCTGTCCGATTTAATGAGCTCGTCAACAAAAAACAATACCTCGTCGTAAGTTTCTCGGTTCCATCGTTCACTTGAAAGATACTCCCGATTGGACAATAAGTCACCGAAACCAAGCCATTGCCCAGCAAAATTCTCTGAAAGAGCAATCCGTTTCGGAGAATTCAACATTCTGGCGACTTGCGACTTCAGCACCTCGTCCTGCAGCAGACTCCCGTCTCGACCAAGTTGTAGCAACTCCGCATCCGGTGTGGTAGACCACAAAAAATATGACAGGCGTGTTGCCAGTTCCAAGCCCGTAACCGGATAAGGCGCATCGAGGTTCTTACTCTCTTCAAAACGGTACAAAAATTCGGGCGATATTAAAATCATTTCCAGGGCATAACGTAGACTTGCATTGTTGTCTTTAGAGATCTGCACGTGTTTTTGATACAAGTTGTAGTAAACATCCGTATACTCATCTAGTTGCTCGCGCGAACCACGGTAGGCCCGCATTAGAAACTTTGAAATGACCTGTTGGATTTCAGCCGCGGCGGCATCCGGCGGAATATCCGCTCGGCCTAAAACGGATTTTCTAGCAATGAGGTCTTTGCTGAATTCCGCCAAAGCGTAGTGGACGGCATTGGCAAGGTCGTTGAGCGGCGGCTTAAGTTGTTCCATGTGTAAGGCGTCGTTGTCGAACCCGGATTCTCCGGGGATATCCGAAGGCACGATGGACTCGATTTGGGATATATCGATACGGTCGGTGATAGCATCTCGATACGGTATTTTGAGCTTAATCGATAAGACGTCTTCCAAGGTGTTTTCAAATTCATAACGCGTTAAGCGGCGTAAAGGTGTCCGCCCTATATGCGGCTTTCCCTTCCGTAAAACAAACGACTTTTGAAACCAATTCTTGATGGATTCTATCTCAGAAGGCTTGAGGGGATCTTCGTCTGGAGGTGGCATTTCACCACGCACCACCTTATTTTCCAGCTTGATCCACAGTTTGGTATACTTCCCGTAGGAACTATTGTTTTTCTGGAGCAAGGGTGTTAAGTCGATCTCACCCGCGCGTGTTTCACTGTCATGGCAAGACATACAGCGAGTCTGAATCACTTCGGCGACGTCGGCAAAACTCGCATCCCAGGCTTGGGTTGGTCGCGAACTCACAGCAAAGACCAAAACGCATGCGGCGCGGGTTACAGCGTGAAATCGTTGTGTCTTTATCACCGCTATTCCAGTTCCGCCTTAGTGAGGGTAACAATAGTTTTCTTGCCCTCTACCGTTTTATAGAGGCCTGTTACGGTCACCACTTTTCCGACACACCGATCAAATCGCAACTTGTGGTTATTCATATATGGTATGCGAATCTCTAGGTCGCTCTTATCAGAAAACCGTAATTGATAATATTCGTTGTCAGATTCAATACTGATTCGTAATAAGCCTTTCGCGGTGAGCGTTTTTTCATCATTGCTGACGAGTCTCCAACTACCGTCATCCCGATTGGTGGGTTTGAAATTGGCCTTTTCCGTAATTCCCGAAAGTTGTTCGGTTGAATTCCCAATGCTCTTAGCGTTAGTCCCCATCATTCTCATAATGGTTAACAGTAGGTTAGCGTAAGGTTGAGATTGCGGATAACGAACGTGTCGCCCTAGATCTAATTTCCCGCCGGCACCTCCCGTTAAAATAAGTGGCAGGTCCGTCAACGAGTGATAGTCCCCATGCTTAATCCCTGAACCCCACATGATCAGAGAGTTTTCAAACAAAGTCCCACTGCCTTCTCTTATTGATTTCATCTTGTCAATCAAATACCGCAATTGTCCCGCGTGCCAGATATTGATCTTGTCATAAGCGGGAAGGACTTGTCGATTGCGAACATGATGCGATACGTGATGAAATTCAGCGTTCACGCCCATGAAGTCGTAGTGGACGCGACTGTTAGTGTTGGCAAGCATGCAGGAAACGATTCTGGTAGAATCCGTCCAGAAAGCAAGTGTGATCAAATCAAGCATGGCTTTGATTCTCTCGCCGAGATTACCCACTTCTATGTTGGGATCAAAGGTCTCAGTTGTTTTGTCCAACTGGACATCGCGACTGTTTTGTCTGGCACGTTGAATGCTTTTTTCAACATCACGTATCGAGTCGTAGTAATGCTCCAGAACCTGTTGGTCGCGTGTGCTTCCCCTGCTTGCCAAAGATGACGAAGCTTCTTGGACTCCATCTAAAACGCTCAGCAATTCTTTCTGACGAACGGTCCGAGCCTCATCCTTAAACATCGTATTGAATACGGCCTGAGGATCATACTGCCCGCGCA
>Ga0315334_10000514_pt1 | contig 23646 bp, 18 predicted proteins | sample M150034915metaG_FD_205555 | JGI IMG/M metagenome (GOLD analysis project Ga0315334, IMG submission 205555) | Ammonia-oxidizing marine archaeal communities from Monterey Bay, California, United States - M1 500m 34915 | ecosystem: Environmental > Aquatic > Marine > Intertidal zone | place: USA... | reverse complement strand
AAAGGTAGCAGAATTGCTCAATTAGTATTATATCCTCATATTACGGCCACAATCTCCGAAACAGATAAAATTGATGATACTGAGCGAGGTGAAGATGGGTTTGGATCTACTGGATAGATAATATGACAATTTCTGATATTTGGTGTGAAAAGTATCGCCCGAGTACTTTAGATGAAATAGTCTTAGACAAAAGTACAAAAAACTATTTTACTAAAGTCCAATCGGAACAGAATATACCTAATGTTTTATTTGTAGGAAAGCCTGGTATTGGGAAAACTTCTCTAGCTAAAATTATTGTTAAAGATATTCTTAAATGTCAATATCTTTATATTAATGCATCTGATGAAAATGGTATAGATACAATCCGTACGAAAGTTTTAAACTTCGCGCAGACAAAGAGTCTCTTTGGAAATATTAAGGTTATAATACTTGACGAGTGTGATGGATTATCTATTGATGCGCAAAAAGCGCTACGCAACTCGATAGAAGAATATCACGACTTAACAAGATTCATACTTACAGCAAATTATAAACATAAGATTATTCCAGCTCTACAAAGTAGATGTCAAGTATTTGATATTAGTTATGATAAAAATGATTATATAACTAAATTAATATCTATTGTTAAAGTTGAAGCGTTGAAAATTAATAAAGAAGATTTTACGAGAATTGTAGATAGTTGTTATCCAGATTTCCGGAAAGGTATTAACGCACTTCAAAAATATTGTTTATCTGGTGGATCCGATATCTCGGTATTTAATTCGGTTGAATTTTTTGACGGGTTATTAGACTTTCTTCGCTGCAAAAAGTATATGTTAATACGTGAGCATATAATTAATAACGAAGCCGTATTCAATAATGATTATGATGAACTATTTAAACATTTGTTTGATTATATGTATGTAGTTGAGATAGATCAAGAGAAAAAAAGAGACTGTTTAATTACAGTCTCTAAATACTTTTACCAGAATAGTCAGTGTATAGATCAAGAGATCAACTTCTATTCTTGTATACTTGATTTACAACTTTAAGGCATTATAACTTTCAGTACTTAACTTATAATCACCATTAGGTACCTTAGTTTGCTGACCGATATCAATTGCTTTATCTTCTACATCTTTAGGCTTTAATTCGACCTCTCCTTGATCACCTTGAACAGGTCGAGTTGCTCTTGCTTCTGCCCAAGACATATCAAACTCAAGAAGCTCTACAGGAATAGTTAATGTATGTGAGAAAAAGCCAGGATTAACTTCAACAACTATATCAGCAATACTCCAAGTAGTAGTATCTGTAGATTCAGGTTGAGTAGCACTTCTTACATCGAAACCTTCTCGTTTAGTTGTAGAAAGCATAAGATATTTACCCTGTTCAACTAAAGTTAAAATCTCTTGGACATAATTCTGTCGGGACTCGTCTAAGCCTTTATACCAATCGGATGCTTTAAAAGTACTCTTTAACTTAACATAATCTCCAGCTACTGGACCGGGTCTAGTAAACTCACCGATTTGTTCTTCAAATAATATATCGAACTTACTCATTTCAATTATTTATTGTTTTAAGCACTTATAAATTAAATAATTATACATGGCACTAAGACTTGACATACTTAAAGATAAGAAAAAAACGGATGCCTATCGTAAATTTTCTTATGCTGATTTGAAATTAGATCTAGATCTTAACAGCCACGTCCCCTCTACACCAGTAGGTATTGGTAAAAATCCTGCAGATCTTAAATTAAGTTATGATGAGAATGCTATTTTTAACTCTATAAGAAATATTTTTAATACCAGAAAAGGACAAAAAATTCTAAACCCTACATTCGGCCTAGAATTAGAAATGTTTTTATTTGATAATATTTCTGAAGAAAATGCAGATGTTATTGGTAAAACAATACATGAAGAACTGGCTGTATATGATCCACGTATAACAGTAGAATCAGTTACTATCATCGCAAAACCAGATGATAATGAATATGAAATAAGTATAACTATTATTATACCTTCACTAGATAATAGAGTAGCAACAACAACAGGAATTTTAACAGAAGGAACATTTAATTACATTTAATTATGAGTCAGTATACAACTTCAACCAGGACCGATTTAACAGAATTTGATCTACCAATAAACGCATACACGGGATTCGACGCCCAAAGTATGCGTGATTTAATTGTTACTCGTCTTAACAACGACAAGACAATTAATTTCACAGATCAAAATTTTGAAGGCAGTAACATTTCTACTCTTATAGATATACTTGCATATACATATCACACATTATTATTTTATTTAAACCAGACGAGTGCAGAGAGTAATTTCGCCGATGCCGAACTATATGAAAACATAAATCGAATAGTAAAGCTAATAGGGTATAAACCGTTAGGCTCACAAACTTGCATACTACCAGTTGATGTATCTGGTAAAGCAGCATTAAGCAAAGGATATTATACTATCCCAAAATTTGCTTTTATAACGAATAGCGGACAAACATTTACTATTATACAGGACATAACATTTGAAAAAACAACTACAGTAGTAGAGACTGTAACTCCTGTTAATAATACACTAATATACGAAGGTAGTATACAAGAATATCCAGTATTATTTCCTATAGGCGAAAAATATGAAATAATAAATTTAAATCCTGGTGATAATGTATTAATAGATCATTTTAATATTTTTGTTTTCGTTAAAGAAGTAAACGAACAAAATAAATGGTATGAATGGAGTAGAACGCCGAGTTTGTTTTTATCAAAACCAAATGACAGACAGTTCGAAGTTACATATAATGAAAACAGAAAATATGAACTTAAATTTGGAAATAGTATTAATGGTAAGAAAGTAAACTTAGGAGACTCAATAGCTATATATTATTTAAAATCGTCTGGAACACGTGGCAAAGTAACAAAAAACACATTAAAAGATAGTGCTGTAAATATTTACAACACTACACAATACGATGAAATATTTACAGATGTTAAAGACACTTCTCTTAATTACATATCAATTCAGGAATCTCCGAACATTACTGTAACTAACACAGAAGATAGTACTGAATTCGGTGACCCAGAAACTGTATCAGAAATTAAACAAAATGCTCCAAGATTCTTTAGTTCAGAATATAGATTAACTACGAAAGCCGACTATAAGAGTTTTATTGAGCGTAATTATAAAAATTTTGTATATGATTGTACTGTACTTAACAATAGTGACTACACAAATGATTATTTAAAATATATAAATGACGACCTAGGGTTAACTGATTTCACAGAAGATACAAATGCATTATTTAATCAATATTATTACGCCGATAGTGCTGACTCAAATAATATATACTTAAGCATTGTACCTAAACTACGAAAAGAAAAATCCGTAGTTACTCGGTCTAATTATCTACCGCCTTCACTAAAAGAAAAAATTCAACTTGAAATTGAAGATTATAAATTATTAAATAGTGAAATTTCTTTCATTGATCCTGTTTATTTAAATTTAGATTTATCAGTAAAAGCTAGCGGAGAGCCTAATCATGTAGCTTACAAAGATACTACTGAGTTACACATACGCAGAGAGGCTAGAACATTAATAAATGAAGCTGACTTAAAATCAAAAGTGTTTAATATTATATCCACATATATTAAAAAGATAAAATTAGGTGGAACAATTAATGTAAGAGATTTAAATAATGATATCGGAGCAATTAAGGGTATAATTGATTTTAAGACCGTGAGAACAGATAATCTCGCTATTGAAATACCCGGATTATCATTATGTACTTATAATTCAATATATAACGGAAGAGATATAAAATTCACTGACACTATTTTAAAATTAAAACCGTATCAAATACCATATATAGAAAACGATGTAATATTAAAAAATAAAATTAAAGTTACAAGTGTTACAACGAGTAAAGCTATAGTAGAATATTAATGAGCACTTCAACAACAAGTATTAATTGTCCTAAGACTCTACCTGTACCTTTTACAGTAACAGTTAATACATCTGGTACTACACCAACTGGAGCCGACGCCCATCCAGCGGCTTCAACACATGCAGGGTTTACTCGTATATCAAAATTTACATTAACTCCCGTTGTAACCGCTCTTGCTGGTATTCCAGATATTGAAACTTTTTTTTCAAATAAAGTGTCTAATAGTATTGCAAAATGGGACTTCGGTGACGGATATACATTAAGCGGCAGCGATGCATTTACTACTACACACATTTATAACGTACCGGGTATTTATACAGTTACAGTATTTTTATATGATAAAGACAGTAATGCATACCCGTCGACATTTACAGAAGAAATATCAGTATATAATTATGCAAATACAATTATTGCAGTAGAAACGCGAAATATAACAGAGCAGGATGGTATAAATGCAAGAAATGTAACTGCTGGTGAAAATAAAACATTTAATTTAGAAACTACCGCGGCTTGGCAAGATGTTCCAAGCCCTGCTGATCCGCAAACATTCTTTTTCACTGCAAGTGGTAGTCAAACAAAACCGTATGATTTTAATAATAAATACGCTCATGTTGTACCTTATAATGCATTTTATGATAAAAACAATAAAATTATTAATAATGCTTATGGTTTAAAGGAAAAATTATATCCACATTATTTTTATGTAAATAGTGTTGATTCAACTATAGTCGAATCAGCAGAACAAGACTCTGAAAAAAATGAAGCTGTACTATTATATTCAAGTACAGATGAATATATTGATAGTATTTCTCCTAGAATTCCTTCACCTATAAAATTTAGTTATTACGACGACGTACCAGACACTATAGTAAATCTATTAATACGAATAGATACCAGTAGGCATAGAATAAAAAATTTTTATGTTGATAATATTGATACAAATATTAATAACAGTAATCGAAACTTTTTAGAAGCAGATATAGCACGACCTATAATTAAAGATAAATCTACCATTAATACAAATGTGGGAAATAGTATTGGCATACCAGTTAAAGTAATAGCGCCGTTTACAAGTCGATTATCTTTTACATCTACTGGCATGAAAGAAATGTCATCTATACAATATAAAAGACAAGGCAATAAGTTTCAAGTATTGGTTGCACTTGCAGATGATAAACTAAACATAGGAAAATATTATTCACAGTTTTTCCGTGAACCAATTAATAATTTTATAACTTTACTTAATAGTGACTTCTCATCAGCATTATCAGGATCATATTTAGATCCATCAAAATGGACAATCGCCGCGAATATTCTCACTGTTGATAATAATGATTTCTCTACCACTGATGACTGGACTGCTGCTATTTCAAATCAACTAAATCAAAGTGAATCTACTGGTTTATCAGGGTGGGTACTTAATGGCAGTACCGCTAGTCATAACCTATATGGTCTTTCTCCAACACCGGCAAACTGGAACGGGATTCATCCTTCTGTTAATAATTTATATCAAGACGTAGGATCTATTGCAGGTAAAAAATACACCGTTAAGGTACTAGTCGCGGGCTGTACTGCTGGTACTTTATCAGCATTTGTCGGCGAGCAAAAAACTAGTACTAATGGATTACCTTTATCTGCTACTGCCGATGTTACAGATAACGCGTATCATAAAATAAATCTTAAAGCTGATGGAGCTAATCCACAAAATCTTTACTTCCAAGCAAGTAATGATTTTAACGGTAATATAGATAATGTTTCAATTAGAGAAAGTCATGATGGTGGTCTAGGAGATGGTGAATCAGGATGGAATTGGTCGTCCGGGGCCGCGACACATACACTAATTTCAACATGGACTGGTAGCGATGAAGGATTAGATAATTTATACCAAGATATAAATACAACTCTTGGAAATGAGTATATAATTAAGTTAACTATATCTAGTTGTACAGATGGGCATATAAGAGTATTTCTCGGTTCTACTGACCCAACTCCACCATGGCATCGACCTGGGTTATCTGCAAATGAAGCTCACACCGTAGTTGTTAAAGCAACTGATAACGAACCACAGCGATTATTTATACAAGCAACCGCAGATTTTAATGGTCAAGTAGATGATATTTCAATAGATAGTCGTCAATTTTATGCCGACTGGACTGATGGTAACATAACAACAACAAGTAATATAAGTAGTTTATGTACTACTAATTTACCATTTAATACAGTATCAAATAAAACAGAATTAAGTAGTTTTCTATATCTTAATATTGATCCACTGAGCGCTGGAACATGGACGTTAAATGTATCTGGAAGATTAGATTCGTTTATAAATTCTGCTGATCCTGCCCGTGGGCAAATTATTGATCATGATCCTGATGGTCCTTTAGGACCGGTATCAATAGGTACTGATAGTAATCTTAATCTAATTACTGGTTCTTATACTTTTACAGTATTTCCATCTACTAATGATGTCGAAATTTACAAAATTAACGAAGATGTAGATTATTCACAAATACTAAAAAGTTATAGATTTCAATCTTTACAGCTTGAATATGATAAACTATTTGATGGTATATTTACATCATTTGTTGGTGAAGCTAGTTCAAGCCCAACAACATTCGGTAAAACAATTTTTGAAAAGATTGCAAACTTTACTATGAATAATAGTGATATTGATTTTTGTAATATTAAAAATTTAGAATCATTCTATGACCTCTTTAATGAGGATATAGATATATCAATACCAGAACCTCCTCCTGAGTTAAAAAGATTATATAACTTATTTAGTATAAAGATTTCTAAACTACTAGGTGATTATGAACGATATGATAGAAGTTTTGATACACAATTTTATACTTCATCAGCTGCAAGTAGAAATATAGATTTTAATAATCCAATTACTTCTTCTACTTATACAGTTACCGCTGGAACTCCTTTTGTTGCTAAACAGAAATTTAATAGTGAGTATATTTTAATTAAACCTCAAAAAATTCCAAACTTAAGTGCTGCTGGAGAAGTAGATACTAATGAACCTGTTTTATCCGCATATTATTTATCCGCATATAATTTACCCGTTCTAAGTGGTTTTAGTAATTGGGGCTGGCCGCTAGACACTACTATTAGTAGTACATCAGGGTTGGATTTATTTTATGAGTTTTACCCATATACGGCTTATAGTATTATATCTGCAGAAAATATACAAAATAGTATTATAGATTATAATAATAATTACAATACTATTACAAGAGCGTCTTCATCTCTTAGTGCGAATTGGCACTCAGTAGGTGGAATAGTGTTCAAAAATTTAGACTATCAAATTAGAAAAGGACTACAATTATAATGATACAACAACACACACATACCCCGTTATCATATAAAGAATGGAAAAGTCATTATGAAAGCTCTTTTAATGCGACTGAGCTGCCTTTACTATATAATAATTATCTTACTGAATGGAAAGAAGAGAAGTTAATAAAACAAGAAAAGGATGATGAGTATATTAAAAAAATATACTCACAATTCCTAACAAGTATAAATCTTAGCACAATAGATAATAACATAGTAAGATTTCTTGATCGAATTGATACTAATAATATTTATGAATTAGAATTAGCAGTACATTATTATTCTGTAATAATACAAGATCAATTAAAAAATATCCGTGATTTAAGAGAAGAGTTTAGATTTACTAAAATAAAAAATAAACTTAAATCCTCACGAGCTGGTATAACAGAGTATCTTAGAAATTTTATTTTAAGGCTGCTTAGTAATAGCGAATTTATCACTGAAAATACTGATACTGTTTTTGATGATATTAATGTACCGAAAATTGCAAATAATCTTACTATTAATTTAAATACATATGCAGCTGACGATTTTGTATATAACTGGCACAAAGTAGACAAGAATCTTATTTTAAATATAAGTCAGCGAGTCTTAGATGAAGTACCTAATATCAGTCAAGCGTTAACGATTAATTCTGGTTCAAAGGGGTTAAAAGTCAAAATAAATAATATAACCTCACCTAATAGTATACTCGGCATAAATCAACCATTCTCAAATTATGATAGACTTCCGATTAGATATTTTAGAAATGAACAAAAAGATCTTAATAGTTTAAGATTTAATATTGAACGAGATTTAATTAAGAAATATATTTCTAACGACCTTTATTATATAAACAGTGCGGCTAAAAAAGTAAATAAATTATTTGATCACGATAATACGACAAATAATCTCTCTCAAAGATACGGTCCGAATACATTTAGACAATTAGTTAATATTAAACACAATGAAATATATCCTCAACAATTATCTTTTTACAATACAGGAGTAGCTGTATTTCATTCAAGCAATTTAACTTATACGGTAGAGCTATCAAGTTTCCGGGGTCTTGAATATATTATACCTGATCCATCTAAATTTGAATCAGGTGTTAAATGTGTTGGTGTTGTTCGACAAGACGGAAAAATACTTAGAAATATATATAGAAAAAGAAAACCCCCCTTAAAATTTAAAGCTAAAAACGCTCAATTTAAAAATGATAATCTTAATACTGGAGTTAACGTTTATAATAATAAACTATTACGTAACTATGGTTATCAAAGTAAAGAAAATAGCTTAGATTATTCATTTACAGGAATTAATAGAAAAGAAGACGCGATAAGCTTTTGGAGTGATACTTCTACTCATGATATGTGGCTAAATAGCGACACATATCCTATAGCAGACTTAAATATATATCCTGAAACAACTAGGCTAGATGATTTATTAATTTATAATAAAACAGGAATAAAAATAAGAAATGATATTTATGGTAATGAATTTTATTTTGTAAAATCTGTATATCCAAAACGAAAAGCTGATTCATCGCATAACACTGGTAACAGCCATTGGGTTTCTAGAAACCCACGGACTGGGTATACACCAGCTACTACTACTGCAACTACATGTATTACAAGTGCAGACTATTATGATGGTTTATTTTTTAACCCACTTCTATGCGCTATATCTGCTGCAGAGTATCAAGCTAGTGGTACTCTGTTCAGTAGTATTACTGGAATATATGATACTTTTATATACAGCGAGCCTAATATTACCAGTAGTACGACAAAATGTAGTGGTGCGAGTGGAGAAGCCTTCCGAGCACCGTTAACCGAATTTTCATGTACTACAATTTTTACTAACGCTCTTTCTTGCGGTTCTGTCTCAGCTGTGTCTGCTATAGACTGTGGTTCTTTTATAGGACATCCTGGAACTGGAACAGATTTAATATCAATGAACTTTCAAGAGACAACAGTTCCTTATTTTACAATAGATACAACTGCTATTTATTCAAATAATGCTACTATATTTGAAAGTACATCTCTTAATAATTTTGCTGATACAACAGTACCGTTATTCGATCAGCAATACGTAAGCGCTGGTGAACTTTTTATAAGAAACGTAGCTACACAAGTAGTTGAGCCGTTATCAGCAGTGTTTTGGGACATATTCAATAAACATAGCATAGGTGACACAAAATCTAATGTATTGTCAACAAATACTATTGTAGATTTTGATATTATAGAAAGTACAATATACATACAAACATCTGCGGAAACAATAACTGAAAAATATAAATTTGAAGATACAGTATTTAAAGTCGATGCGAGTTCGAAAACCTTAATAACTTAGTAAATAATTTAAATGTTCACAACTAAACAATCAGATATATTTTACAACGATCAAACAAAAGAAATGTTTGTATGTAAAGTGAGCTCTATTTCTGCACAAAGATGTGAAGGATCAGAAGATATAGTTTATGGAGCATTACCTATTGTTTATAAAATAAATAAAGATTCAAATTATCAATCAGTAATATATCCTAAAAATTTAAATACATTTACTACAGACATAACCACCGATTTATACGACTTAGTTCCAAGTAATTGTTATGCTGATGGTACAAATTTCGCTCATGTTACAAAACCGCTTATAAATTATAATAAAAGTTCAGATAGATATTCCATTACATTTGTCGGAAAGTATACTGCTACGGCTGACGGGTTTGGAGTTTTAAATTATATTTTTCAATATATTGATACTGATTTTTATTTATTAGATTCTCAAATTTACATACCTAAAGATAAATCCACTAAAACACCTCCCTTTACTTTTAGCAATGGATATTTAAATTCTGATCTGATTATAGGTGGTAATAAGCTTAGATGGAATGAGACAGCTAAGCCTACTGAAAAAGCTTATTCAGAGAGAGTAACAGATTATAATATTAAACCTACACATATGGATCATAACAATAGTTTAGGTTTTAACTTAATAAATTATTGTCCAGGTTCTGACACGGATTGTCTTACAGGCTCGAATCAATATCCATTTTTATGGTCAGGAGGTTATATTACATATAATCCTAAATATACAGCATTTGATCCTGCACATGATATTCGTGTTGATTTTAGAGCTAGATCATTTAATGTACCGTCAATGACTGCTTATAGATCAATTCAATCTTCAAACGGCGCTGCTAACCCATCTAGATGGATAGATGTAGCTACTACAACAGATGATGTTGGAGGTCTTTCGGGTGCTGGTAGTGGGTTCTGTGTATATTTTTATGAAAATCCTTTTAATAGTAAAGTCGAACCTCAAGGAGTAGGTAGTACATTAGGATATGTTCAAGCAGATAACGTAATAAGTGAAACAATTGACGCTATTCCTCGAGCCATTAATAATGCTGATTTCGAAAATTCATCCGCACCTTGGTATTGGCAGGCTGCTATCTCAGATCAATTAGGTGGTACTTACCACACAAGTGGTAATCCTACTGGAAATACTCCACTATCAGGGTGGGAATTGGGCGGAAGCAGCGCCGGCTGCGCCGAACATCAACCATACGGGCTTTCTCCAACACCAGCAAACTGGGACGCCGATTATCCTGCTATTAATAATCTATTTATATCTGCAAACACTGTTCTAGGTATTAACTACAGCGTTACTGTAACTGTAATAAACTGTACTGCTGGTACTTTGAAAGTGTTTTTAGGTACGATTAATGGAGTATTTTTACCTCAAACCGCTGGTGTTACAGATAATGGTATTCATAAAATAAATCTCACCGCGAGTGGAGAGACTCCAAGTCAAGTATACTTCCAAGCAAGTAACGATTTTGACGGTTGTATAGATAATGTTTCAATTATAGAATGTGGAGAAATAACCTCTGTTAATGGGTTAGTTATTAATAAAGAACCCTACACCGTTAATTTAGGACCTCAAGCAAACAGCTTTTTAGGAATAGGATTTGACATAAAAGGTGATTATTGTACTACATCTGAAGGTAAACAGGGATGGTTCTCTGGCGGCGGTGGTAACGACACTTGGACAACAGCACCATGTTCAGTAGGTATCCGAGGTAATAGAAGTTCTTTTACAAGAGTATTAACATGTCAATCAATGTCGACAGTAGCAGCTAGTGCTGTACCTATGCACGAAAATGCATCTAATAGTGATGGTTCTGATGTAAGCTTTCAAGATTATAGAATTGATTTAACTAATAAAGGCACACGAGTTACAGTATATAATAAACTTATTAGTGCTACAGATTATAATAAAATATTACAATTTGATTTAGATAGTGTAAAAGATGACTCTGGAAAAAAGTATAGTCCGTGGAAAGGATTTTATAGTAAAGAAGTAATTACAGTATATGATGATTATTCACGCCTTCCACTTCATGCGCATCACATCCTGGCTATCCGCAACCGGCAACAGGGCGAGACCGAGGCATGGCCGGGAGCATTCGAGGCAGAAATAGATCGCGCGCGACAAACGTACATGGCCGAGTTCGCCCGCGACGATAGTGTTACAAGATTAAAACAATATGAGAACAAATTTTTCAAAATCAAATATCCTGACGGACAAAGCCCAGATCAAGGATTAAACATAGGTCTTAATGTTGGACTATCATTTACGTCATCAAATTATTGTAGTTATTTTGAACTATCTTCATTTGAAGTAACAGGAGTAAAAATTGGTAAACCAAATAAAATACCAACAGAAATAGATAATACAACTACAGTAGAATACTTAGAAGAATCATCTGCTAATTTAAGAAGAGACTTAGTTACTATTCCTACTAAAGATCCTGTCGATATTACAATGTTAGTAACACGTGAATCTCTTATCGAAAGAATTGATTTATGTGGTAATATACTTCCACCCGTAGAGACGGAGTATGAAGAAAAATTTACTGGTACTAAGGAGATCATAGAGATACAGATTCCCGAAGGCCCGGGGCCCGAAACACCAGAATGCCAACCGGGTTGGTATCAATATTGGCCAATGGATCATCCGCTGTTGGTGTCGAACAAAGACGAGTTTACTCCTGAAGTTTTGGCTCGTGGTTGGGCCGGGCCAAAAGCTGATATTTTTCCGATTTCGTCTTCGGGTCACACCCTCGCCGACACCGCATACGCCAACCTTTTTACACAACTTGGCAATGTATCTAGAGGATACATCCCGCGCGATGCCGGTGGAGATGAGATAACAGTTGAGGAGTGGGAAGCGCTCTCTAGCGCGCAGCAGGGCGATTACTATCCCGGGGTTATTCGTAAGATAGGGATAACTAATTGGTGGCGAACGAGAGCCATACCTTATACCTTTGAAGATGGTGTTTATACCTTAGGTGTAGAGTCTACATACACACAAGACCAAGAGATCCATGATCGAGCTAGAGGCGCAAACCAGCGTCTTATTTCCGTCATTACTCGGTCTGGTGATATGTATTTACTTGGATTATCTGACGTCCCCCTCGCCACCGCAAACAAGGCACAATATGCGGAGGTCACTGGCCAGAGTCAGGCGCAGAGTTTCGCGGCAGATCTACAAAGGAGAATTTATGATGGGGCGATATGGCTGGAACCAGGACAAATGTATGAAGATTCAGGATACAGGGTAAACTATAAATGGAACGATTGTAATGTTAGCACTGACTGGGTCAAGCCCGGCGACGAACCAGAACCAGAAGGCTTGTGTGTACGAATGACAACCCAAGAGCTTAAAGTTCACTATACGAAAGACAACGATGGTGTACAACTTTACTGGCGGGCCGACATACCAGTAGGTCCTCAACAAAGTTATACAGAGGGAACTAAAATTCGACCAGAAAAAGTTACCGTCCAAACAGCAGCTGATTATTTTATTAAGTTTGTAGACAGCCTGGATGGTTGTGTCTATGTCAGTGTTATGACTGCTGTGAAACAATTCGGCTGGACATATGAACAACCTGAAACTGATGCTACATGGGGAGAAAGAATTAAAGACACAAAGACAAAGATAAAAAAACTAATGGGAGATGTAGTCGACATAACAGGGTTATAATATGAATACGTATACATATACAGTTACTGGAGATCCTCAAACAACGAGTTCTCTCTCTACCTTTTCTGTGTCACTCACTGGTACGACTAATGTAACATTTTCTCTTTCCGGGCTTTCAGGGTATGATGATCATGCAACTAGAAAAATTAATAAAATAATTGTCGATTTTGAAAAAGATGGTAGTGATGAATTAATAATAAATAGACCAATAGTAACAACTTCAATACCCGCTATATCTACAAATACATTTACTCACGTACTTGAAACTGAACCAGTTGATAATACTATAAAAAATGTATATTTAACTTTATATAGAGACGATCTTGAAATTGATATACTTGATATCGGTTTCAAAATGAGCCAACCTGGTATCGAGTCATATGAAGATATTAATTTAATTAATACTGATTATTTTAATACAAAAGATTCTGAAGATGAAAAACTATTATTAACTTTCATTAATAAAAATCCAGAAGTATTAGGACTAAATTTAATAGATATTGACACTATATCAAGAAGCGAATTCGACCCAACATTAACATATAGTCAAACTATTAGTGCTGAAACATTTAACGTCGGGTTTACTACAGAATATGTACAAGTAGATGCAGATGAATCTAATACAGGAGATGCTATTGTAGTACATATTAAAAATATATATAAAGCTAAAAAACTAAAAAATAATGATAATATTACTGTAAGATATAGAACCCGTGCTGGTCTACCAGGACTATCAGCATATATACCTGGAGACAATAGCGCTCTTTATGTACCTCTTACTGCGAATTCATCATTTATGCATCTTAGTGGGTATTTAAATTGGAACTGTGGTGATCTACTTAAAGATGTAACTATAGTAGATGGAATTCCGATTTCTAATTTAAATCAAAAAACAATATCAATACCGTTATTAGATATAACTGGAACAAGGTCATCATTAGCCGATTCTCAATACTTTTATTATACAAACGTAGGGTCTGGTGTATCAGTTTCAACAATACCAGATGGTGGATATTTTATGGTAGATTTATATGATTTGCAAGGGTGTGATACTCTTACAACCGGAATAAGTACAATAACAGCATTTGTAGATTATTAATAATGACTAAATAATTATATGGCTATAGAAGACGAAATTGTAAATATATCTGATTTAGATGTCGGAAGTGAGATATTAAAAACAGATAAACTAATAATAGAGACTAATAACGGTACTAAATTATTAGACTTTAAAGACTTCGTTATAGGTCTTGATAATATTAGTTTTTATCATTTAATATCCGGTAGAGGTACAAATGTTGGTACTAAAAAATTCGAGCAGATTGGTGGATATAATCTACTACACATTGACACAGATCTTGATCATAAACCGACATATGAAGATTTACAAGGAAGTATAGAATTAACTAAACTTAATCACACTGCATATACTACATTACAAGTAATTTCAGCTATACCAGAACAGAACCAAGGCGATATACAAAATATATTAGCTAGGTTAGGTGAAATTGTAGCTCTCCTAGAAACACCACAAAACTTACACTTTACACCTGGAGCAGAAATACGCTTAACAAAAATAAAATCTTGGTCTACTCAGGCTAGGACTGGATCTTTTGAAAAGTATTGGCGGTGGGTAGATGGCCGCCCATCTGATCTTGTAGTTCAAGGCGGTCAGTATGGAGGTGTTGATGCTGATGGTGTCCCAGATGGAAACGCTGCCAATCTCATCGTTGTTCCTGCGCGGAAATTAGGTACCGGTGCTGGTTTGCCGTCATCTGTAAACTTTAAAGTATCTGTAACTTCTGATATGACACTTATTAATGATAATAATCTTAAATTCAATAATACAAATATTGGACCAGATGAGGATATAGAGGATGGTGCAACATTAGTGTTAAGTCCGTTTAGTATAGTATATCCAGCGTCTACAACATTTACAACTAGTACAATATCATTCAATGCTTATATAGAAATACAATCAGCAATTCCCGCAACTGACGTACCAATTACCGTATATGTTCAAGGTAGACCGGCACGTAAAAGTTACCCTCGAACAATAAGTAGTAGGAAGTATATATATGACTTTAGTTTTGTTGAGAAAATAACAAACGGACAGACAGTTCTTATAAAATATGGTGCTGGTACTAAGGCAGGTAAGACAGCTCCGATAATAGCAACCGGGTCGTCATTTTCCGGAGTGAGGATGTTCTAATAATGAAAGTAGGAATTCTTGATACTCGTGCTTTACCGGTAATTGAATATCGTCATATACATGATGCAACAATATTACTACGTAGCTATAGAGAGAATTTTAACTTTGGATTAATTACAAATCAATACTATTTTAATGAAGCTCCAAAAGATAAAAAAACAAATTATAATACACAATATACTTTAACGAATTTACAAGCGTTATCTACAATAGCAGAACTTGATATACCATTTACAACCAATGCTGTTAGTGCATTTACTACAACAATAAAACATGGAGATAAATATCTTAAGACTGATTATACAGATCTAAATGATATACAATCTACATTTGTAAACTCATCAGAATTTAATACATTAAGTAGTCAATTTTTCTTTACATTTCATATTAGTAGTGTACCAGCAACTGACAATACTTTAAATAAAAGAGATACAGCTTTTTTAACTCAAGAATATAATAGTGAAACATATTATTTAAGTGCGCCAGGTCTACAAGATAAACCAGCAAGATGGACGCTTATTACTCCTACCGATGACAATCGAGCTTGGCTTAGTTATACTTTAGACAATGACAAAATTACTCTACATAACAAAGCAACAACAAGCAATGATGTTAATGTCGGTATCGGAACTACTACAAGCGCGTCAAATATTTTAATAAATAACTCTGATGTATTACATTTAAAGGCTCCTGGTGCTTGGCAAAATACTATAGCAGACTTAAGTGCTAGTTTCTTTGATGTTAATAGAAATTTACTAACTAAAGACTTTAAAACATTACCTAATACTTATAACAAATATAAATCAGATCCTAATGTTGACAATGTGTCATTAACTAACGTAACGTCAGTTAGTAATAACTATTTTGTATTCAATAATAATTATAATTTCCTTCAAAATAATAATACTAATAAATTTATCTCACATGTCGATTTCTTTCCGTTAAAAAATCAAGCAACATTACATGAATACTATTCTGAAAACAATCATTATAATTATGAAGCCGATACTAATAATAGAATATATGAAAAAATAAATGCTGGTGTACACCAACAACATGGATATGATAAGATAGGATTATCATATAATATCGGAACATATGATATACGGTTTAAAGCTAATAAATTAACATACTTTACAACACCTAATTCTATGTCACCATATACAGTTCTTAATATTAATAATTCTAAGATTGAAAACTTAGGTGCTATTCCAGGTAGTAATCCGTTAATGTCAGATAAAGTTTTTAAGAGAAGAGAGGTAGTGAAAAATAATACCTTCAGTGACGATGTAAATCCAATGTATTTATGTAGTTGGTTATCTGGTAATATTGACGGAGATACGAGATGGGTAGATAGATATTATAACCCATTAGCCTCTGATTTTTCTCAAGCACTATCTGGTACTTCGCATTATAAAGTTATAACGGCAGCAGGAGCACAAACAACAGAAACATTTGATATATCATCTAGTTTAACATTTGAACCAAATAATGATTACGGATATTATCATGTTGGTGATCATGATTATGAGAATTTATTTAAAGCATTTGATAGTACATATAATACAACAATTAACACTGAATATTTAAATTTCAAAGGAGTACCAATACCAAAAGCGTATGCTAAAAAAGATCGTGAAATAATTTTAGATGGTAATACCTTTGCAAGAAATAAAACTGATATACAAGGTGATTTTAGTATTAATTTCTGGCTGCATACTAAAAATAATGATAAACCTTTTTGTTATAAAATATTAGGTAATTATTTTGAGGATGGTATAGGTGTGTTTAATACAGATCTTGTAACTCCTAATATTATACTACCTGTAAATAATACAACTGATAAAAATAGTTTAAGCAAAAAATACTTCAGTAAATTATTATTTTTAAATAATGATTTTGAAATATATGATTATATTATCTTAAAAGAAGGTAATCAAGAAGTAACCATCGACGGTATTGCTCGTAAAGATAATTTTTCTGAATTCTATGTTCTTGCTCATACAATAGAAAGCACACAATCTGAAGTTCTTCCGACTATCAATTGTAGAGAAAGAAAAAAATATATAATATATATTTTTAATAACAATAATCATTTAATAGGCAAAATCGAAGATTTAAAAAATCAAGATATTGAAATAGATGATTTCGAAATAGATGAAGATAGGCTTTACGTTCTATTCGCCCCGGTTGATGAATTTAAATGTTTTACATATAATACTAAGACAAATAAAGTTGGTCCCGTGTTTAATAGTTCATGGAAACCTTCTACATGGACACCGACAAAAAGATCTGAGACTGAAATCATAGAATATTATAACGAAGATGACCCTGATCTATTAACCGATAAAAATTTAGACGGTTCTTCGAAAATAGTAGGTGATGAAAAAAGGAGATACCCAGCTTGTGAAAAGCTCGCGGATCGAAAAACAGTAAAGGGAGCAAAAGGTAAGTTAATAAGCAAAGATGATGTAATGTATCGATTCAAAGTTGATAAAAACGGAAACGGAAATGAAGTAATCCTTGATAATAATAATGTTCCGTGGGTAATAAAGCAAGACGATTCAGAAGATGTAAGTAATCCAAGAAATCATATACAAAAATTAATAAAGAAAGAATCAACTACAGATTATAGAGATGCAGGTACAGATAAAAATAATCGAATATTGTCTGGTCTAGATAACAGATCGAAAATTAATAGCATTCTAAATGACGATAAAAATAATATAATAGTATTACATGATGAAAATGTTATTTCTATATTAGATAATAATCGCAAATTAATTCGTACTAGAGAATTTTGCGCTTTAAAATGGACAATAGGAGCAACATATATAGATTTAATATATGATTTTGAAGGTGAGGAATACAAAAAATATATATTATTAATACAAGAATTTACAGGCGGATCTAGACTGTCAAAACTTGATCCTGAAACATTAAGAATAGTTTATAGCAAAAAACTTAATAAGGTTAATATTGGTTCTCTTAAACTAACTAAAACAGTTACATCATATGGTTATTTAAAAAAGATAGGTGCAAATAAAAATAGACTTAAAGTTATCTTAAAAAAGAAACCAAAATTCTCGAGTTCCGGGATGCTTTACAAAACAAAATCAATTATTGACTTTGACTTTTCTACATTAAACCCGGGATATAACCATTTTTTTATTAATGTATCTTTAACAAACGGTTTTATGTCCTTATTTGTAAACGGAAAATTAGTAGAAAAAGTAACTTTCTCTGGAGGCAAATACGCATTAACAAATATACTCGAAACTGGATTATATGTAGGAACAGTATCAACACCATTTTATTTAACATTAGCTAGTAAATTATTACAAGATAAAAAATATTTCGTACATAATGCAAAAATAAAAGGGTTTAAAATATATAATAAAACTATGAATTATTTTGATATATTAGCGCATTATAATTATCATATTGACGATAAAGATGTAGTTTGGTCCTACCCTCTTGGACAAAGAACATATATTGATACTATTGATAAATTATTTAAATTTAATTATCCTGAAAAACTCGCTAACAAATATAAAGTAGATATACAACATACAGATATATCAGACGAGAAGCTGCAAAATAAAATTAAAGACCGAGTGGCGTTAGAGCTTCAAAAAATTACTCCATATTTTGATGACACAAACGTTGACGGTAAACAAAATATAATTATATCTTAAGATCCGGTCAAAAACACTCTCTTTATATTCTCAAGGTCACTAACAATTTGCTGCGCTAATGATGCGCGTTGCGCATCCGCACTCTCCATAATCAATTGTTTACCTTGATAAGTATGCTCGTTAACTATTTGACGGTACTTAGCAATTGCGATATCAAGGGCAGTATATGCTTGTGTTGGTTTCGTTCGTTCGAATTCTGATATATTTTGCATAATATTAATAAAAAAGTTTTTTGTTAGAAAGAGCATCTAGAAGATGATATAGATCGATAAAGTCTCTCTTATATTTCCGTTCAAATTTACGAGCGTCTACTTCCCATTTATTGTAATAATAAGTATCATTCTCTTTCTCACAATCTTGTTCAGAATAATTCAACCGATGCTCAGCAACATGGAGCATATTGTCTTGTATCCAATGCCTGAATTCATGAAGAAAATGAGCAACGAATGTATCAAATTTCTTATCACCACTCCAGCCATTTTGATTTAACCTATGTGTCACATGAAGCTCATCAAATCCGAAATAATACCCACTACTAGACTGCGGACTAATCTTAACTTCTAAATTATAATGCTTATTAGACTTGCTACGCTTTTGAATTTGATTAAAAAATATATGTGCTGTTTTTTGCAGCGTCTTAAAATTGATTCTATTCTCTTTTAACCAGCGTTTGACTCGAGGTTTGGCCTTTAAATCAATCGTAATCATATAATTATTTAGTCGAGCCTGTCATAATACAAACCACTAGATTCCGGCGTTTCCCAAAGGCTCTCTCCTATTAAGAGACATAAGTAATACAACATTTGGTGATAGGGATTCCCCCAGTTTCCTGGGGGCCCTATTTTTGTTGTGATTTACTTAAACAGTAAGTGTAATTCCAGTGTTCTCGGAGCGAGACTTTCTAAAATCTCCCTCGACTAGCAAATTCAAAGCCCGACGCTTAAACCGATCCATCGAACCACCAGGAGTGCTCAAACTACCAATCCGATTCTGGATATAAGTATGATTCTTGTTTTCAATGGCATTGGCCATCCGAGTTGCATGCTGATGATGATCAACATACTCAGTTACTGCGTTAAATGCATCCCAACGGGACTTACCAAGGTTACCAGCACCTCGGCTAAACAAGGCTGCAACATCATTGTGCAGACCAACTGTCCGCTCATCATCTTCATCCTTCATCGGATATACCTCGGCTAAGAAATTATAGAGCTCAGTCTTAGACATCGCCTTACTATCAAGTTTTGCAAACCCTTTATACATGCCCTGAAGGCTATTAATGTTCTTTGCAAAAACAGACTTAACAACATCTAACCTATCCGAATAATTCGAATAATGCTGAATTCGATATTCCCGAGTAGATTCTCGAGTCATTGCAACAAATTGATTGTTACATGCACCACGCATCGATGTCGGGAAAATACAATTGGAAATAATTCCATCATGACCAATCAACATAGTGATCATAGAATTAATTGTATCACCTTTCCGGTTAGGAATATCAAACGAATACTTCTTAGGAAGTTCTGCTTGAACCCAAATACGACTACCACCACGCATTACACCAGCGGCTTTATATTTACCACGATACATTTCACGAACTTCATCGAATGCATCAATGAGCTCATGATTCTGAATTGGTGTGTATTTACGACCAACAACAGAATATACGGTTCCGGATTTATTATTCCGCAATCCGTAGAATCTGTCATAACTATCATCTCCGGTCATTGTCCCGAGATTTACTGCTTCTACCTCAAAATCTAATCCCAATTTATCATAAAGATCAGACTTCTTCGATATGTTCTGAACACCCTCCACCGCAATGGCCGAATGTTCGTTTATGTCCTGTAAGGCTACGTTCCTATCGTTAATTCTCATAACACCATTATTATAGACTGTCTTAAGTACTTAATCAACTTATTTTTTCCGGCGCGGTACTCTCTGTTTAGTCACAGTCACAGTCTTACGTGTCCTGACACCTTTTCGAATACGCTCCCACACTCTTTGTTTTTTACTTTTTGCTGCCATCGTTTTTTTTCTTTCGGATATATGAACCAGGTCCTTTCTTCGGTCGATGCACTCTCGTCCCAGTATTAAACTTGACTACTCGACGAATCTTTGTCGACCTCTTCATAACTTATATTATAGCTATTTATTCTAGACAGTCAAGCATTGTTTTTTAAGATATAAATTATCCTTTATTAGAATTCCATGGTAATTCATAATTCATAGTAATAGCTGTCTCAATTAACCGTTTTTCCAGAACCGGACCTATTACCGGATATAGATTTGTAATTCCGTAATATGTTTGAGAAATCTTCGGTGGTTCAATGTAGTACATATGAACTAGTTTTTTCTCAGGCTCTCTTAAAGCATTTTTTATTTTTTCAGCTATATGATCATCTGATCTGTAATCAGCAGCCCGGTGTCTCAAACATCGATTACCACCTCCAACTTTCCCGATTTTCATTAATTTCGTATCATGAAATATAAAATAAACACAATCTCGTATAGACCCGTCTTTTATTTGTTTACTAGACACAAGATTAAATGTATTAAACTTATGAGGTGTTGTACTAATACATTTTCTAGCTAATTTAATATTAGCGGCTTTAAGGAAATGAGTTAGCGTATCCGATCTATACTTATTATCTTTAAATAATGATGATGCTACTGTCTTAAGTTCGAAGCCAGTAGCTCCTAAACTTTCAACAGTGTGTTTGTGATGGGAATAATATGATGTCATTTAGTTATTAACGCTCTGGCTACATTGCCGAACAACCCCTATATTTTATACCCAAACGGGGATTTCGTCAAGCTCTTTATACAACTATTTTTCTTTACTAATTTTTGGGTAAAGATACACGCTCAATGAATTGCTCAGCTAATTTTATACATTTATCATTAGAATCTAAAACCTCTTGATCGGTTTTACAATTGTGTAAAGCAATCCCATGTGTGATTAGCATATTTGCTAAATCAGTATAATAGCACTTATAATCGTACTTAGTTTTTGACCTTGAAGGCATCTAACAATAATTGTAATGTATCTTTCTCTACTTCAACTATCACTTCTGGTTCTTCTTCTACCGTCACTCCACCTGCCTCATAATCACCGTAAATATCTTCTTCATCTTCTCCATCAAATGTTGATGTATCTAAATCCGGTTGCTTAAATACGGTCGAAGCAGATTCAAGGATGTTCTGCTTCTTTATATCGAAAATAATTAAATTTAATAATTGATTAGTTACTAAGTCCTTCTTAGCTCTTCCTAAAAAATCTGTACAATCTGCTTTTGTAAATACCCCTTCTAACATCTGAATAGGGTTCTTTAATTGTGAATATATAAAATGTGGCAGATATAACTCAGTAACCTTAGCACAATCTCTTATAACGTAATATGCACTCTTTTTAAGTATCTTAACTCCTGTATCTGGAGACTTAGCAGCAACACTAGCAGCTCTTAACAACTTAGCTTGTTTGTTCTTTGATTCTGTTAGAATTTTTGTTTCGAATGCCATACAATATTATTTAAGCTTTTTTGATCTTATCCAGTCATATATATCACATAACTTTATTAATAATAAAATAAATGGTATTAATAGTACGGTATACACTGGAGGACGATCGTCCGGCAAATCCGGCTTTTTTCCCGGCACAAACCGAGTCTGTGTGGCGTCGTTAATCTGTGCAGACGTTGTCGGTTTATACGACATTAATACTTCTCCCCTTAAAATACCAATAAACGTTCTCAAATGTCATATCATTATTAATCTTCTTTGTAAATTCTGGTGTCGCCTCCCAATTTGCTGATACAGATACTCTATCTACACCTGACCCGTTTCTTGGTGTATAATGCAATAAAGAACTTGAAAATAAATATAAATAATTTGGTTGAATCTTTAATTCATAAAAACATCTACTACCGTTTATCTCACATATAAAAAATAAATTACCAGCATTCTTTGGAACATGGGGATAATAAACACCAGATATTCGGACTTCTCTACCAACTCCATGATCATGAACCATAGTTTGCCCTAAAGGCGGAATATAATGACCCCAAACTTCATTCATTTCAAAAGAATTCTCACCAAATAATCCTTCAATAGCAATTGCAGCTGCTGTTTTAAATTGATTCTCTATATCTGCAGGCATAGGTACGTCTTCATAAAATGTATGAGTAACATCAACATCCGTATGCTGTGGCCTACTCTGATTTCCTATATATGTATTACCAGAGCCGCTGTGTATTAGCTCGACGTCACTTCTTGCTCTGACAATCTCACTGATTAATGTTTCATTATCAATGCCTTTTAATTCATGTTCGTAATAAAAAATACCGTTAATTAAGTTTAAACTCATTTGCTTATTGTTTTGTTACACATACGTCACAATTACACCTCTCTGGCTTTATAAAATGTCGCCGT
>Ga0315334_10000512_pt1 | contig 23755 bp, 16 predicted proteins | sample M150034915metaG_FD_205555 | JGI IMG/M metagenome (GOLD analysis project Ga0315334, IMG submission 205555) | Ammonia-oxidizing marine archaeal communities from Monterey Bay, California, United States - M1 500m 34915 | ecosystem: Environmental > Aquatic > Marine > Intertidal zone | place: USA... | reverse complement strand
AAACCTTCAGCATCCTTAGCTGATAATTGAGTGACGCACACGGAGCCGCCTGGTAACGGTTCAAGTAGACCTTCAGTCAATAGTTGGCGTATCGATTCACGAATGGGTGTGCGGCTCATGCCCAGCTCTTGAGCCAGTGCAGCAAAATCGATTTCTTGACCAGGATTGATTTTTCGAGTCTGGATTGCATCACGGAGATAAGCCAGCGCTTGATCCGTCAGTGGCATATTTTTCTGTGCAGCTGCTGACTTGAGCTGTTTAGATTTTGTCATTTGGTAGTTAGTGCAAAGAATCTCTTATTGTAGTAAAAACAGCCTAACGACGAGAGGTGTTGGGCTAAATACTCAGATCAGAGGGACGATAAATGAAACACAATTCACAGTTTTTCATGATATCCACCTGAATTATGCGCAACATATAATACTTGTACTGACCGTACACAAACATCACTTTATACACTTGAATATTATAGTCAAGAGTAGATTGCACTAAAACCCTTCGTTCAACTAGACCGCCGCAACATCAAGTGATTTTGGGAGGCTTCATAATATTAAGTTGTTGGCGCTATCACCCACCATAGTCACCACCGCGCGAACAGCAAGCAGTACCATGCCCAGCAATACCAGTATCCAACGGAATCGATTCACAATGTATGTGCGGATGAATGGATAGTCTTTAACTACGGTTAGAGATGTGCCAGCCTGGATTTGCGTGCACTGCGATAGTGCTTGGCAATTGCTCTTTGGGCTTTATCTGGGTCGTGTGATTCGAGGGCTTTGATAATAGATGAGTGTTCCTTGTAAGCATCATTGATACGCTCGGGGTTACTAAATGGTCGTCCTTGAAGTAATCCAATCCTAATGCGTAAGCGTCTTAATGTTTGTGATAAATAATTATTGTTACAAGCGCCGTGCAGTACGGTATGAAAGTGATTGTCAATTTGAGAGAGTTTTTCGGGTTCATCTCTTGCATTGTCAAACAGCGATAAATTGGCCTTGAGCATTTCGATTTCTAAGTCTGAAATATGTACAGCGGCGGCGCGGGCAGCAACAATTTCGAGTTCATCACGAACATGATAAAAACCTTCAGCATCCTTAGCTGATAATTGAGTGACGCACACGGAGCCGCCTGGTAACGGTTCAAGTAGACCTTCAGTCAATAGTTGGCGTATCGATTCACGAATGGGTGTGCGGCTCATGCCCAGCTTTTGAGCCAGTGCAGCAAAATCGATTTCTTGACCAGGATTGATTTTTCGAGTCTGGATTGCATCACGGAGATAAGCCAGCGCTTGATCCGTCAGTGGCGTATTTTGCCGTGCGGTTGCTGGCTGGGGCTGTTTAGATTTTGTCATTTGGTAGAGAGTGTAACGAATCTTTTATTGCAGGGGAAGTGCTGGTTGGGTTTTGACAATCAAGCAGCCCGACGTTCGTTTCCGATCTGGCCCACCCCTCCAACATCGCGGTTCCTTCCTTCTTTGGTAAAACACCTGTGGGTATTGGAAGGCAGTGAAAGAACCGAATCGATGATCACATGGCATGAAGCCACGAGTGATTGTTTTTGAGGTCGGGGAGATGCTGCGAATTGGGAGTTTCTGAGGCAAAAAAAAGCCCAACAACCGGAGGAGTATGGCGCTAAAGAGGAAACTTGAGGGTAACTCAATGTTTTGGAGGGAGGGGGGAACAAAGAAAAACCCCCAAGCTCCTGGCTTTAGCGCCATACTCCTCCGATTGTTGGGCTAAATACTTACATCTAAGAGGAGAGATAAATGAAATAAAACCCACAATTTGTATAACATTTACCCAAACTATACACGACAGAATTACTTGTATTAATCATGTATGGGCTCATATTATACAAATGAATAAAACAAATCAAGACAAGATTGCACTAAAACTCTTCGTTTGGCTAGATAGCCACAACATTAAGCGATTTGGGTAGGTTTCACATGCCTTTATGTGCTACCAGGTCGGCGTTTACTAGCGGAGATTGTATAAGGGAGGAGGGTGGCTTATGAGGAATTAGCTACACAGAAGACACTACTGGGAGGCGGACAAAGTCCCGAGGTGAGCTTATGAACGGGACGGAGCCAATCCTAACGACGAATAACATCGCTATGGTAATGCTCTAATTTACGTTCACTTCAATCTCTTTAGGTGACGTACTGCATGAGCAGTTTGCGGGATCGGCCCGGTCCGGCCATGGTGACATTGTGCTCCTCACTCAAGTGCCTGGTAAACCATCGTGTTGAATTTCGCCCGGATGTCAGATTGACTCGGGCGGACCTGGGACATGAATACCGCGATCAGGTTTTCGCGTGGATCGATCCAGTAAGAGGTAAGAAAGGCACCACTCCACGAATAGCTGCCAATCGAACCCAGCTCACCGTCCTTCGCGGGATCAACAATAATTTCGAAACCCAAACCGAAATCAGGAATTTGATCGCCGTCCGAGTCGATGCGAGCGCTTTGCATAAGTTCCACAGACTTGCGACTCAATATTCGAGAGCCATCCAGTTCTCCGTTGTTCAGCAGCATTTGTACAAAGCGTGCGTAATCATGAGCCGTGGAAGACACGCCTGCACCACCCGAAAAATAACTCTGTCCATCTCCCGCCGGGTAACGCGGATTATCGAGAATGATGTTGGATTCATGCCCTCGCGAGACGGTCAGTTCTCCTTCATCTACCTCGGCATAGAGTGTGGCGAGACGGTTGAACTTTGCTTTCGGTAGATAGAAATAACTGTCCTGCATGCCTAACGGAGCGAATATTTCCTCGGTGAAAAACTGGTCCAGTGGTTTGCCGCTAACCACTTCGATGAGGTGTCCAAGCAGGTCGAGACCGAGGCCATAAGCGTATTCTGAACCGGGTTCGAAAAGCAGCGGTTGCGTGGCCAAAAGCTTCATCTGAGCACCGAGGGTAATGTCCTTGCTGGTCATTCCATCGATTATTCCCGCATCAACGTAAGACTTCTGCACACTGTTGGACGCAAACGGATAACTAATTCCAGATGTGTGCGTGAACAGATCGATAATCTTGATTTGCACAGTAGCGGGGACCGTGGCGGACACGTCTCCATTGGCATCCACTTCGGATACCACCCTCATGTTGGCGAACTCGGGAATGTACTTCGATACCGGGTCGTTCAGCTGAAAAAGTCCGCGCTCGTAGAGGATCATCGCCCCCACTGACGTGATTGCCTTGGTCATCGACGCAAGGCGAAATATGTTCTCTTTTTGCATCGGTGTTTGCGTTTCGATGTCGGCAAAACCGAAGCTCTTGAAATAGGCGAGTTTGCCATTTATGGCAACCAAGGCAACCGCACCCGGAATCTTACCGCTGGCAATTTCGGCGTTGACCACCGCATCGATTCTGTCCAGGCGTTCCTGTACGAAACCAGTGCTGTCGAGCGGATCAGATTCTGCCAATTGCGCCCATGCGGTATTGGCTGCAAGGAGCAACAGGACGATTACTAAAATTGCTTTTCTCATTTTTGTCTCCATGAAGTGGTTATTCAGGCTTGGGCATCGTTTGAAATTCGATTCGGGAAATAAAGAGCCCATACACTTTCTCATAAACAGGAAAAAGCGGGCAAAACCCCAGGACTAGCCCGCTCTTACGGCTAGATCAAGTGTTATGGAATTAGGCGCGGAACGAAACGGGTCATACCCTTAAACACACCTACATCCCCGGCATAAATATTGCCATCTTTGTCGGCAGTAACACCTTCACCCATAGCACCAACTCCACCCATACCAGACGGCCGAATTGTGGAAACGTGTTCTGGTATGAAATACAGCACTTCGCCGTTGCGAGCATTGCCGACACGAAGCCCTTTTCTCCAACCACCCGGGTTGTAGTTTTCATCAGATTCAGAATCAATGGCGTAAAGTAAGTCATTACTAGGGTCTATGTAGATTCCTGAAATTCGACTGAATTGGTACCAGGTATCTAACCACTCTCCGTCTTGGGTAAAGATCTGAATACGATTGTTTCCACGATCTGCAACAAATAGACGACCCTGGGAATCCATAGCAAGACCGTGTGGCGAACGGAACTGGCCATCATCCCAACCATACTCACCGAAGTGACCTATATAAGTGCCATCGGGCTCCCACATGGTTATTCGGCTCTTGGTATCAGGGCCGGGTTTATTTTGAAACTGAGCGGCGTGAGTTTCAGCAATATAGATGCGCCCATTCGGTGCGATCAAAACATCGTTCGGGTCAGTAAGATGAGTAGGTGGATCACCTACCTCGCCCGGCGTACCGATGGTCATCAGCAGCTCACCGTCGGGACTAAATTTTAATATCGCACTACCTAAATTCGCCGCAGCAGGGTTTTCCTTAATTTCATCTTGCCTCGCAACGCGCGAATCAGCAATCCAGACATTGCCTTCATGATCCACATCCATGCCATGTGGCCAAAGAATTTGACCGGCGCCGAACTGCTTAACAACACGCCCATTCGGATCGAGTTTAACAATAGGGTTGATATCCGGAGTCCTGGCACATTGATTGTTACCGCAGCGATCTCCTGCCCAGACATGAACGCCGTCAATATCGATATCTACCGCGCTGACAGAACCCCAGCGACGGCCATCTGGCAAAGAGCCAAAATTACGCTGAGTGGCATAAGGATTCGGTAAATTATTAATAGGTCGCTGACCCGCATGCGCAGCTGGCTTTCCAGTCTCTGCCATTGATCCCTCAGTCTGTGCCATTGGATTTGGCTGCGCCATTGCTCCTGCAGACGCCAACGAAAATATAAGTCCCACCAACCCAGTTTTTATCAGGGCTTCTAAACAGACGATATTATTATTACTCATTATGGTCTCTCTTGATTTCTAGGATTATGAACAAACACTAACAACATTAGCTCTGGTCTGCTTTTCTGCTGCGGCTAATGCTGACACCTATTTTTGTCAATCACACCTTTTCACCGATTTCTCGTGTTAGGGGCCGCATGGTGATTCGCCAGTATGCCTTGCAAGACTATGCGGCTAAACTACAGTATAAATATACATGTACATTTCTATGAGCTGATTATACAATTGAATAATTAATTATGTCCATCTGGAAAATCAAGCAAATTAACGTAGTTTATTCAATAAGAGACAATGCCATGAAAACTAATGTGAGCCGAATCCCGCATTACATACTCTGCATTTTTACACTCGTCACGGCTAGCGCCGCGTGTGCTCAATCTGGCTACCAGGTGCCACGAACTATCGATGGACAACCCGATTTTCAGGGCGTGTGGGGCAACGACATCATCACTCCTGTGGAGCGACCCGACATGTTCGAAGGTCGGGAATTTCTCACCGCGGAAGAAATGCAGATTTTGGCGGCGCGAGCCGGCGAAGTTCAATCAGAGGCAGGCGATGCTCTATTTGGCGAATCGATTTTTAAAACGGCCTTTTCGGGAGACTTCGGGTCCAATGACCCGGCCACTGGTAACTACGACCAGTTCTGGTTGTCGGAACGGAATGTGGGCAGCCGGACTTCCCAGATTATCGACCCGCCCAATGGCAAATATCCACCGCTTACCGAGGAGGGCATCGTTAGACGAGAGAGGGTAGCCCTACTGAGAAATAACTCGGCTGCCAATGGAGAGCGGTTTGAGACCCTTAACTCTTACAAGGATCTGAGCCAAGATGACCGTTGCATCAGCAACGGGGTGCCCTATCTGGATTCCGGTTACAACAGCTACTGGCAAATCGTACAGTCCAGGGAATACGTCGTGATCGTGCAGGAGATGATTCATGACACCCGAATCATTTCCCTCACCGACATGCCTCATGCGCCTGAGGCTATCGAGCTTTTGCATGGCGATTCCCGCGGCTACTGGGACGGCGACACCCTGGTAGTGGAAACGCGCAATTATTCGAATAGGAGTGATCTTAGCCACAACCGCGCCGAGCTAAATGTTGAACGCTTTACTCGCATCGGTGACAGACAATTGCGTTATCAGTTAACTTCAAACGACCCTAGTACTTACTCTACCCCCTATACTAGGGAAATTATCTTCGATTATTCCGATGGAGATATTTATGAGTTTGCCTGTCACGAGGGCAATTATGCGCTGCCTAATATGTTGCGAGGTGCGCGTGAAGAGGAACGTCGGGCGTCCCTCGGCGAGAATTAATTTACACCCTAGCCTGATTAAACCAACAAGGAGTGGGAAGAAATCATGTCAGCCATTCGGCCACTGATCGCCGCCCTCGGCACTTTACTATTCCTGGCCGGATGTGCAACTACCGGCAATTTCATCACCGGGGAAAGTCTGCCCAACCCCAACTTTGTAGTCACCAACCATAGGTACGACGATACCCTGGTGGTGGAAGCCAAGAGCGTCACACCCGGCGATCCGTTGCATCAGCCCCCAGCTCCCCAATGGACGCCGGGCTGGCAACTCGGCGAGCCCGACCTGATCGTGAAGCTCTCGACGCCGTACTCGCTCCCGCTGGAGGATTCCGACGTATTCCGCAATTTCGTGATACCGAATGTGACCGCGTCAGATCGCTATGTGCGCGCGCTCGAGTTCAGGCTCGACAACCGCCAAGTCGTTCATCACGCCGAGTTTCGACTCGACGAGACTGACGCCTCGTGGCGACGCGATAACGAGGAGCCCGGCACCGGTTTCGGGGGCATGAACAACACAACGGCACACTATCCCGACGGCCATTTCGTAAATTGGGTCCCCGGAAAGCGAGCCTCCGAGTTGCCCGAAGGGCTCGCCTGGCGACTTCCGGCCCAAGCCGATCTTGTGGTTCAGCTTCATATGATGCCGTCGGGTTCCGAGGCGGTTATCGATCCCCAGATCGGGCTCTACTTTGCTGAGGAACCTCCCGGACTGAGTCCCCAGATGATCTGGCTCGGCTCGCGCTGGCTGCCCATCGCTGCGGGCGACCCCGGCTTCACGACTCGCGACAGCTACGAGTTGCCCTTCGATGTTGAAGTAATGAGCGTTCTGCCTCACTGCCACTTCATCTGCAAGGACATCAAGGCGTGGGCCACGCTGCCGGACGGCAGCACACAGTGGCTCGCGCGGATCGACGAATGGGACTTCTACTTGCAGGACGAGTTCCGCTTCAAGCGACCGATGCGCCTGCCGCGTGGCACGACCTTGTCGATGGAGTTCAGCTACGACAATTCCGCCGACAACTGGCGCAACCCGAACGACCCCCCGCAAGACATCGAATTCGGCCCTCTGTCCTCTAATGAGATGGCAGACTTGTGGATTCAGGTCATGCCCCGCAACGACCGCGAGAGTGCGGACCTGAGGCGTTCCTCCGCTCGTCACTTGCAGCAGAAGATGATCGAACGGCAGAAACGGATAATCGAACTCAGGCCCGACGTCAACAGCTACCTCGAACTGGCCGAGAGCTATGGGCGTGCTAGTCAGCTGCCCGAGGCGGTGACTCAACTCCAGTACGCGCTTGAGCTCGCACCCGAAAACACCGCGGTGCTGGAGAGTCTTGCGATCGCACTGACTAATGTGGGACGACACGATGAGGCTCTTGTGCACTGGAGGCGTTGTGTCCAGCTTGCTCCGAACGATTCGCGTGCGCATCTCAATCTGGGTACGGCTCTCGGTTTCTCGAATCAGGCCGCGGAAGGGGAGTCTCATCTGAAACGCGCTACGGAGCTGGATCCCAGCTTTGCACCGGCATTCTTTCGCCTGGGCCGCTCACAGTCCTACCTAGGTCGTTTCGACGACGCCCTGGGAAGTTTCCGTGTCGCCTTAGCGCTCAAGCCCAATGAGCCAATGGTCCTTCAAGTCGTGGCGCGCTTGTTGGCAACTCATCCTGATTCCAACATGCGGAGTTCCAGCGAAGCCCTCGAGCTAGCCAACCGAGCGCTGCAACATCTCCCCAGACCTGACGCCATGTCGCTAAGTACGCTAGCGACGGCCCAGGCCGCAACAGGTGACTTTGATCTGGCTGCCACGACTGCAAGGCTGGCTTTGAGCCGAGTCTCAGCCGATACGGAGAGATCGTTAGGTCCTGTTATCCAGCGCCAGATCGACCACTATCAGCAAGGTCGGATCGAGATTGCGAGAGCCGCGGGGGACAAGCGATTCGTGGCGCCCGGCGAGCGGCAATCGTCAGCTAGGCGTGCGGAGTGAGGATACAAAGCCATGAAAATCAATGTGAGCCGAATCCAGCATTACAAAATTAGTTAAAGCAATCCTTAAGAGACAGAAAAATGTCCGATCCTCTTTTCCAACCTTTCAAACTCAAGAACACGACATTCAAGAACCGGGTTTTCTCTGCAGCGCACGAGCCTGCCTTTACCGAAGATGGGATGACCGCCAAGCGATACATCGCGTATCACGAGGAAAAGGCCAAAGGCGGGATGGCGATGTCGATGATCGGCGGCTCAACTGTCGTCAGCCGTGATTCCCCCGCAACATTCGGCAATGTGGATGCTTCAACCGATCGGGTCATTGAATGGTGGGGCAAGCTCGCTCAGACAGTTCATGTTTATGACTGCAAGGTGATCACACAGCTGACCCATCTGGGCCGCCGCACCAGCTGGGCCGACCCGGATTGGTTGCCTCTCATGTCGGCCTCCTGCGTGCGCGAACAGGCGCATAAGCAATATCCCAAAGCGGTTGAGCTCGAGGATATCAACCGCATCAAGGCCGAGTATGTCGGGGCTGGGCACTGCATCGATCAGATTTACCATTCGGGCGCTGCTTATTGCATTCACAATCCATCAACGGGGCGCGAACAGACAATTCCTCAACTGGTCGAAAAAGGTGCCGGGCCCACGAAGAGGGTTATCGTGATCGGTGCGGGCCCCGCCGGGATGGAGGCCGCTCGGGTCTGCAAACTGCGCGGCCATGACGTGAAAATACTCGAAGCCAGCTCAACTGCAGGTGGGCAGTTGCTGATCGCGTCCCGTGCTCCACGTCGCCGTGACTTGATCGGAATCGTCGACTGGCTCAAAGGCGAGCTTGAGCATATCGGCGTGCCGATTGAATATAACCGTTATGTCGCTGGCGGCGATCTGGCTGGCGTTGATGTCGACATCGTGATCATTGCAACGGGTGGCATGCCCAATGTCGAGTTCTTTGAGTCCGGACACGATCTTTGCGTTTCCAGCTGGGATGTTCTGACGGGTCAGGTCAGACTAAGCGGTGACATTCTGCTCTATGACGAAAATGGTGCCGAAGCCGGGGTGGGAACAGCTGAATACTTGCTGGATCAAGGGCAAAAGGTTCAGATGGTAACGCCTGACCGCCTTATCGGAACACACATTGGTCCTACCAACTATCCGGCGGCGTTGAAAGAATTCTACAACGCCGGAATGCAGATGACGACTGATCATCGGCTGGTTTCGTTGCGCCGCGAAGGCGGCAAGATTGTCGCGCGCCTCTGGTGTGATATTACCTCGACCTCTGTGGAGAAAACCGCCGATCATGTGGTGGTCGAAAACGGAACCCTACCCGCAGACGACGTCTATTTCGAACTGAAAAAAGACGCTGTGAACCTTGGCATGATTGATATCGACGCACTGGCGGATTTGAAACCACAGACGATCAACCTTAACGAAGACGGCAAGTACCAGCTGTTCCGCATTGGCGACGCTGTTGCCAGCCGTAGCGTGCATGCGAGCATGTTTGAGGCCAGACGTTTGTGTATGGTGTTTTGATAGGCAATAGCGCATTGCCGCGGATGATTTTGTGAGGCGCTAAAGATATATGCAGTAGGCTAGATGTTCTTTTGCATTTCCCTAAAAAACATAAACAGAAAAACTGTGGCCAAGACACTGAAGGCCATTACAAATAATAAATAATAATTCCAGCTGGATTCTGCGAGTCTTCCGGCGACAACATTAAAAATAGCTGATGAAATGTAACCGAACACATCTACTAGGGTGAGTGTAAAGCCAATGTGGTATCCGCCTAAGCCGGTAATATAAACGTTAACTGGTAAGTACCACGCTGGAGCGAAGGTAAAACCAAACATAAAAATCAAAATAAAACTCAGAATTTGCGTTGAACCTGGGCTGAGTCCATATGAACTTATAGACCATAGTAAACCTACAAACAGTGTGCTTAAACTGAGGCAGAAGATGAGTAATATTCTTAGGTTATTAAACTTTAAGTGGTCGTAAAGAAAACCAAAAATCACCACAGAAACGAGAGCTCCAAGAGGGAAAAATGCCGAGGCTTTGGCGGCATCTGCAGCACTCAAACCTGTAGCTTGGTTTAGGTACAGGGGGGCGTAACCTATAAAATCGTACATAACGAATAACATCATCATCATGAGTGTTATATAAACAAAACATAAATCTTTTTTCAGAATAATGAGCCATTTTAGAATACTTTTTAATGTTTCAGACAAATTTGTATTCGCAGCTCCTTCACTCAGATCTTTAAGACCTACTTTTGTGGGAGATGATTTAATAAGGTACAAAAACATAAATGAAGCTACTAAGTAAAAAGACCCCGCTATTACAAAAGAAGATCTCCAGCTAAAAGCGGCGACTAAAGCCCCTAATAACACTGCTGATAATGCGGTATGAATGCGAGAGCTCGTTGATATAATCCCCCAAGCTTTTCCATGATGCTGCTTCGGAAACCATTGATTAATAAGCAGGCCTACAGAGGGCCAACCTATGGTCTGTGATACGCGCATAATGAAATGGATCAGACTAAAAAAGAAAAGGGATGAGGGTAGCGCGAAGGCCATTGTTGATAACGCCACAGTAAATAGACAAGCAAATAAAGCTCGCCTTCCACCGATAAGGTCAGCAACTATTCCTGAAAATAACTTCCCCACTATTGAACCCACTGCTCCCCAGGCCAATATTTCGCCAAGTTGAGATGTGGTTAACATGATTTCTGGGTCTTCGGACATGGCAGGACTTAAGGCGCCAATCGTATTACGACAAAGCATTGTCCCGCCATAGGCCAAAAACATTAATGCGAGGATCTTCCACTGCTGATGCTTTATTTTATTACTTTCTACCATCTGGCAGCCTTTAGTTTATGGAAGTGAATCGATTGGCCTTATAGAACTAATCTTTTACTGTGATCGAAGTAAATGCGCGTTAGCTCTCAGTCGGATGTAAAAATTCTGCTAAGAGTATATTAAGAATGGATGCTATGTAAGTTGGAACCCGCACCTTATATTTGCGAATACAGTAGCCTGCTTCATACTGTTGTAAATGGAAGAGCCTAATGAGAGTCACTTAAGGAGTCTCTGCTTCCTTACTCAGATGGTCATACATCAGTTCTTCTGCAAACTCTACACATTTAAATTCAAGCAACTGCATATTCGTATCGAGTCGTCTATACAGTGGCAGTCGAATAGTCCAGGGGCTGGTGTAGACATTGGGATCTTCCAGGGTTGCTTCGTACATCAATACATTAGGACCCATGTGGGTATAACGCTCTGTCACCCGCAGTGCGTCTGTATGGTGATTTCCCGCATGATCAAACCATGTATCCGGTACCTGATCCGTCACATCGATAACAAGAGAGTCGCCTTCAAAATGACCTCGACCGTGACCCATCCAACTAAAAATCGGTGCCTCAAAATCCGGTCGATTCATATAGACAATCCGACTCGCACTGGCGAATTCGTACGCCATCACAATGTGTTCTGGTGACTGGATAATCTGAAACGGGAAAGGCATGTAATTAGCGCGGGGAATACCAGGCATAAAACAATTAACAACGGGATCCAGGGCCAACCAATCTTCCTTATTTGCCTGTTGTTGCGCACGGGCAGCTGAAGTATAAGGTATCGTTTCACCCTCAACCACGCCCAGGCCAGCTGGTATTGCACCGACAGCTCCAAGCACCGGCAGTGGTGGAAAATCTGCGGCATGGGGTTCGATGTTGTAGTGCGCGCTACCCAAAGATTGCCAGATACCACCAAAATCTGGATTGCCATCAGCCGTCCGTGGAATTGAGCTGTTTTCAGTAACCTGACAACTCGTTAGACCTGCAAGAGAAATAACCAAGAACGGGATGATTCGACAACAGGTTTTTGCCGGATTATTCATGTAGGTCTTCATCGTTGTTATTGTAGTCAAGGCAGCCTGACAGCGACCAGATTCTAACCGCGTTAGCCATTTGCATAATGAGTTTTTGAGAATGTTCATGTTTATTTATTTGTTTCGATCACCGATAGCGTCTTGTATGGCATACAAGCTAACCATCGCTGCGGCACCCAATGTGGAAAATGGGTGAAAAGGTACCCAGGGGATCTTCTTATCCACTGGCAGTATCAAATCTTCACGTTCAGAATCACCCTGGCAGAAGCTGAGCTCTCGGCCGAGTAAAGTAGCCATCGCAATACCACGACCACTGTAGCCTTGAGCGGCCCATACGCCATTGGCGAGACGTAGTATTCGTGGAAACTGATCGGTACTGACTGCAATCCAGCCACTCCAGCTTTCACCCCACTCGACAGATCCAATAGCGGGGTATACAGCTTTGAGGCGCTGACGAGCGACTTTTAAATCGGCTTTACCTTTGGCGCCCATGGCGGGGCCGCCGACACCTAGATGTATCTGCCCACTGGGAAGCTTCCTGATGCCAGACCAGAGTTGCCGAGTATCGGTGATGAAATGGTTTTGAGGAAGAATATTAGCTAACAGAGCTGGATCAATAGCAACGGTGGTTGCCCCAAAGCCTCGAACAGGGACAAAGCCTTTCTCAAGCCCTGGCCAAACACCCTTTGTATAAGCATTCGTGCAAAAGTATATATTCTCGCATTCAACGCTGCCCTGGGGAGTCGCGACCTGCCAAGTTCCATTTTGCTTTTGCTTTACATCAACAGCGGGAGTATTGGTGTATTGCTTGGCTCCTAGTTGATGTGCGGTCTTGAATAGCCCTCGAGCATAAGCATAGGGGTTAACCGATAACGCGCGTCTATCAATTAGACCGCCACGGTAGTAGTCACTGCCAATGACTTGGCTAAATTCGGTGGCGTTGAGATATTCGACATCGGCATCTCGTGATTGCCAGTATTCGGCGCGTTTTTGCAGTTTTTTATAGAATGGCTTTGAGTGGGCGCCGAAAGCCCATCCACCACCAGCAAAAGCGGCGTCTATATTGTGGCGATTGAGTAATTCTGAAACGAGGGCGGGGCCATGCGCCAGTGCATCAATTAGCCGAGTGCCACGTTGCTTGCCATAGTGACGGATTATCGCTTCTTCGCTGTTTTTGTGACAGGGCACAACTGAACCAAAAGCACGTCCAGACCCACCCCAGCCAGGGATTTTAGCTTCAAGCTGTACGACAGATTTTCCTGATTCGGTAAGGTGTACCGCTAGTGTATTGCCGGTAATTCCTGCGCCAATCACTACGGCATCTGCTTGAATATGGTTATCCAAGGCCTCCCTTTCGAATTCGCTTGAATCTTGGGTTTGATAGGCTGCGGGTATACTATAAGGCTCACGAACGGTGAATGACATGTTATTTTTCTCAGCCTTGGAATTATGATTCACATTAAATATCAAGCATCTGTTAATTATTCAATTGTATAATTTACCGGTTTGCAGAGAGAACTTCAAGAGGAAGAGTCATTAAAAATGCTTATTCATTGACTCAAGTCAGCCTTCAGAGATCAGATCTCCGAACACCCTATGGAGATTTTCGATGACCGCCGATTTTAGGAGCCATTTCAGTCACATACCCGATCCCCGAATCGGACGTTGTAAACGCCAACAGGAAAATTGCGTATGCTTCGTCGGCGAAATATGTATACTAAGCTCAAATTTTTTTTGGATAGTGAGTTTTCAGTATGGGAAGCAATGAATCGAAACCGCTAAGGCGCTCACTGACTGATGAGGTGAGGGATCATATCCGAGATGGTATTGCAGAGGGTCGATACCTGCCAGGTGAGTGGCTGAAAGAAAATGTCATAGGTGAAGAGCTTAAAGTTAGTCGTACACCGATCAGAGAAGCGGTTCGAATTCTGGAAGCTGAAGGATTAATCGTGATGGAGCCATGGAAAGGTATTACCGTGGCAACCCTTAGCCGCAGACAGGTATCGGACTTCTATTCATATCGAGAAATTATAGAGGGACTTGCGGCCGAGATGGCTGCCAGGGTGATTACTGACGATGATATTGAGCGCTTAGACGCTATTCTTTTGCAATTAGAGGAAGGGCGTGACCAAACGGGGAGCGAATTGGGCAAGGTAAATGAGCAGTTTCATTACATGATAAGTGATATTTCAGGAAACCGGTTTCTTAACCAATCGCTAGAAGTGATCAATACTGCGAAAATATTAATATGGAAGCCTGTCTATCGTAAAGATAAGCGCTGGGAGATGGCTCAACAAGAGCACCGCAAATTGTTCGATGCATTGCGAGCACGCGACCCAATAGGTGCCAAGGCGGTAGCGCAAGAGCATGTGCGTTCAGCCGGATTGACTCGTGTGGCAGCTATGGTAAGCGAAGAGCTAGAGGCAGATAACCTCAAGTAATAAAATCGTTCATGATGATGGTTTAGTCAGCCCAGACGATTGCTTTGGTTTGCATATAAACGCGCATTCCCTGGGTTCCTTTCTCCCGGCCCAGACCACTCTCCTTATAGCCTCCAAAAGGTGTCGAGATCGATTGTTGTTTATACGTATTGATCCAGACCGTGCCCGCTTGTAATCCACGCGCAACTCGCCACGCGCGTTTTAGATCGTTTGTCCAAATTCCGGAGGCCAGTCCATAGACGCTATCATTGGCTTGGCTAAGTAAATCTTGCTCGTCGTCAAAAGGTAATACGGTGACCACGGGGCCAAAAACTTCTTCCTGACAAATGCTGGACCGATTGGTGACATTGCTAATCACAGTGGCAGGATAGTAGGCACCCGATGCTAGCGCTCCTGCTTGGGGTATTTCACCTCCACAGAGCAGATCTGCTCCTTGCTCAATTGCTCGCGTAACAAGGCTATGCACCAGATCACGGTGCTGAAAGGTGGCCAGAGGCCCTAATTCAGTCGGTATTGCATCAGGTGGGCCCATGACTAATTCATTGGCGCGCTCAACTAATGCTGATACAAACTGATCGTAAATCGAGCGCTGGATAAAAACTCTTGAGCCGGCGACACAGGATTGCCCGGCACCAGAAAATATTCCGCTCACTACGCCATTCAGCGCAGCATCGAAGTCGGCATCGGCAAAGACTATATTCGGTGATTTACCGCCCAATTCTAATACTACGGGTTTCAATAAGGCGCCAGCACTCGCAGCGATCCGCTTTCCTGCCACGGGACCACCGGTAAAGCTAATCATGCCAATATCTGGATGCTCGACTATCGCGCGACCTATATCGGAGGCCCCTGTGATGACGGACAAAACGCCGGGAGGTAAGCCGGCTTCTTCGCCAATGCGCGCGTACTCCAGTGCAATGAGTGGTGTGACTTCAGATGGCTTAAGTATCACGCAATTTCCTGCAGCAAGTGCTGGTGCGATTTTATTGGCTTCAAGCAAGGCTGGTGAATTCCAGGGAGTGATCAAGCCGACGATACCGATGGGTTCGCTCACCGCCATTGACATATAGTCCCCGCGTGAAGGCGTGACAATACCTTCTAAGGTTTCGCAAACGCTCGAATAGTAACGAAAGCAGCTTGCCGCACCGGCAATCATTTGACGGCATTCGCTAATTGTTTTGCCGTTGTCGGTCATTTGAATATGACTGAGGTTGTCGGCATCTGCATCAATCAGCTCACCGATACGGTAGAGAAATCGAGCACGCAAATGCGGTTTTAAATCACGCCAGTCAGGATTGTTGAATGCTTGTTGAGCGCCTTTAACAGCATTATCGACATCAGCCGCAGAGGCGCCGCCAATCATCGAAATTTCACTACCATTTGCAGGGTTTATCGTGGCAAAGGGTTCGCCACTGCCGGTGGTCCATTCTCCTGCGCTATAAAATTTAAGTGTCTCGCTCACCAAATGTTCTCCTGTTGGCAAAGTGTTGTTAATACTGGGGCTACTTAACTATTAAGTTAAATCCTAAGCCATTAGTAGTCGTTATTTACTAGCTAATCAATATCAAGCAAACGAAGAATTTTAATGGGACCTTCCCTTGGCTACTATTATTCAACCGTATATGTCCTTGACTAGTATTATTCATTTGTATAAATTAGCGTCTCTGTAAGATGAATACAAGTATTTTATACCGTGTCATTGCTAAGACCTTGATGTCACGAAGAAGATGACGAAATACAGCAGCTGAGGAGATACAAGCATTGAACGAGCAAGTAAAAGATGATTTTGACCCGGTCACTTTAGAAATTCTGTGGTCGAGATTAATATCTATCGCGGATGAGTCTGCAGCAGCGTTATTGCGCACGGCCTTTTCGACCTTGGTGCGTGAATCCAATGATTTTTGTACCGTATTGATGGATGCAAACTGTAATTGCCTAGCGGAAAATACCGGTGGCATTCCCTCATTTGTTGGCATGTTGCCTAGCTCTGTACGAGATTTTCTTGACCGCATACCCATTGAAGAGTGGCGCCCCGGCGATTGTATTATTACCAATGATCCGTGGATTGGCTCCGGTCATTTGCCAGACATTACTATGGCGTCACCTATTTTCTACAAAGATAAGCTGGTGGCTTTCTCCGGTTCGATTGCGCATCTTCCTGATATTGGTGGGGCAGGCTGGGGTTCTGATTGTCGCGAACTGGTTGAAGAAGGTTTGCGCATCATGCCGGTGAAATTCATCCGTGAAAATGTAGAGGACCCATTTGTGGGCGAAACGATTCGCTCGAATGTTCGCGTCCCTGATCAGGTAATCGGTGATATATACGCCCAGGTAGCTGCGCAGCGGGTATGTGCTAAAGGCGTCCAGCAATTTCTTGAAGATACCGGACTGGATGAACTCACTAGTCTCTCTGAAGCATTGCGTAGCCGAGCAGAGCACGCAATGAGAACGGCTATTGAAGCCGTACCTGATGGTAGTTGGCATGCTTCGGTCGATGCAGACGGTTTTGATGATGAAGAGACGCATATTGAATGTGAGCTAACAATTAAGGGTTCCGACCTTCATCTGGATTTTGCAGGCACCTCCCCACAGATAGCCCGCGGAATTAACTCAGTTTTGAAGTACACCTATTCCTATGCAACTTATCCCATCAAGTGCGCGCTCGACCCCGATAGCCCACGGAATGAGGGTTCGTTCTTACCAGTTACCGTATCAGCTCCCGAGGGATCCATACTTAATCCGACTTCACCCGCTCCAACTGCAGCGCGACATTTAACCGGGCATTTTTTGCCTGGTGTTATCTACAGATGCCTGGCCCAAATTGTTCCCGAAAAAGTGAGTGCGGACTCGGGCAGTTCACCGACATTACGTACGGTCTATGGCGGTGTGGATCTCCAAGGTAATCGATTCAATCAAGTTTTGTTTGCCTGCGGCGGCTTGGGTGCGAATCATCGCATGGACGGATATGCCTGTACGGCTTTTCCTTCGAATACGGGTGTTGGTAGCATCGAGGCGCTGGAAAGTGCGTCACCCTTGCGAGTATGGAAAAAAGAATTGGCGACGGACTCCGGTGGTGCTGGCGAATTCCGCGGTGGTTTGGGACAGGACATTGAAATTGAAGTGCTATCCAAATCCCCGGTCAATTTATCTACATTAGCTGACCGCGGAAAATATCCCCCAATGGGTATTCTCGGGGGTAAAAACGGCTCCCTCTCGACAGTCGAACTGAGCGATGGATCCCATGCTCATCTAAAGTCCCGCGATGTGTTGAAGCCAGGTGAGTTGCTAAAGCTGCACTTTCCTGGTGGTGGTGGATTCGGTAAACCCGAAGCACGTGATCCAGCCTCTATCCAGCGAGATATTGATGCTGGCTATATTTCAATAGCCGCGGCGAAATCTGAATATGGGTATGAGGCGTCGAAGGCGTCAAGATCTACGTAGTCACCTGAACGATCGTTTAAGAGAAACCCTGAAATGCAGAAAAGAATTAGAATAGGTGTTGATGTTGGTGGCACCTTTACAGACTTCGTATTAGTCGATGAGCACCGGGATATGATATTTACCGGTAAGCAATTAACGACGCCAACTGATCCCGGTAAAGCGATCTGTGAAGGGGTGGCGCGAATCGCCCTTGAAGCAGGGGTCGAAATGTCGCAGCTTGATGGTATCGTACATGGTACGACCCTGGTAACCAACGCGGTTATCGAACGTCTAGGCGCAAAGGTTGGCTTAATTACTACCGGCGGTTTTCGTGACGTATTGGAAGTGGGGCATGAAATGCGCTACGACCTGTACGATTTATTCCTCGAAAAGCCTGAGCCTTTAGTGCCTCGTAATCTGCGTCTTACGGTTAACGAGCGTATTAGTTCGGATGGTGAAATCCTAGTCGAACTGGATGAGGCTGGATTGAAGGCGGCAAGCGATGAACTGGTTGCCCAAGGAGTCGATGCGATAGCGGTTTGTTTCATTAATGCCTATATCAATGCAGAGCACGAGAAACGTGCAAGTGACATCATACTTTCCGATCACCCTGATTTACCCGTGACAATATCAACGGTAGTAGCTCCCGAAATTCGGGAATACGAGCGTACCTGTACGGCTGTTGCGAATGCCTATGTACTGCCGCTAATGCGTCGTTACATTACTGATCTACAAGAGAAGTTGACGGCCTTGGGACTCAAAGGGCCTCTAAATGTGATGCTTTCTGGCGGTGGTATAGCGGCACTTCGCGTAGCTCAGGAGGCACCGATCCAAATGATAGAATCGGGTCCAGCTGCAGGTGCAATTTCAGGCGCTTACTACGGTAGATTGACTGATACTAAATCTGTGATTGCGTTTGATATGGGAGGCACGACAGCAAAAATGTGCCTCATTGAAAATTTCGAGCCAGAGCAAGCGAATACGTTCGAAGCAGGTCGAGTACGTCGTTTTCGAAAAGGGTCAGGTATTCCACTTAAGGTTCCAGTTATTGATTTAATCGAGATTGGTGCTGGAGGTGGTTCGATTTCTCGTCTTGATGCCATGGGGCTGTTAAAAGTAGGCCCTGATAGCGCTGCCTCTGAACCTGGCCCTGTTTGTTATGGTTTAGGCGGCGAAGATCCCACAGTAACCGACGCCGATTTGTTGTTGGGTTATTTGTCACCTGACTATTTTCTCGGTGGTGAAATGTCGCTCAACGTTGATGTAGTACGCGACGCGATTGGTGCCAAACTAGCAGGTCCTTCAGGCTTGGATGTGACTGCCATTGCTGCGGGAATTCATGCCATTGTGAATAACAATATGGCTGCAGCAACTCGCTCACATATAGCAGAAAAAGGTCGCGATCCACGCCGTTATGCTCTAGTTGCCACAGGTGGTGCGGGTCCCGTACATGCCTATGGTGTGGCCAAGCAACTCAAACTGAATCGTTTTATCTGCCCCCTGGGTGCCGGTGTTTCCTCAGCGCTTGGTTTTTTAATTGCCGCTCCTGCTACCGAAGGTGTTCACAGCTATGTGTCGCTTATAGATCAGCTTGACCTAGAAAAAGTACTTAAGATTTACCAGGGCATGTCAGAAACGGCGATTCAATCACTGGTTGAAGCGGGTGGTGATGTAAATACGATCACCATCAAGCATCGTGTTGAAATGCGATATAAGGGCCAGGGTTTTGAGATTTCAGTTGATCTGCCAGATGATTTAACCGGCGTTAACCTACCCCAATTGCTTAAGGCTGATTTCCTGGAGCGTTATACCGAATTGTTTGGTCGTAGCATTTCTGACGTTGCCATCGAAACGGTGGCATGGCGTATTAATGCTTCTGGTCCAACGCCAAATATTCAGCTGAATTTTGAAGGTCAACAAATTGACCGCGGCGCAGCTGACAAGGGTGAACGTCAGGTTTATTTCCCAGAGACGGGTTACGCACCTTGCAAAATTTACAACCGATATGGCCTTGCGGCAGGCACCAGTTTTGCTGGACCAGCGGTGATAGAAGAGCGTGAATCAACTGTTGTTGCAGGACCGGATACGACTATAACAGTTGATGATCACTTGAATCTGATTATCGATATCCATTACTCCCAAATTAAGGACCAAGAATAACTCATGAGCAATACTGTAGAAGTACTAGCGGAAGCCTTTCGTGATGTAGGAACGCCTTTTATTGTCGGTCACCCAGGGGGTGATACCGTTCATTTAATGGATGCCGCTCGTGAGCGTGATATGCGCTATATCTTAATGAAGCAGGAAGTAGCGGGGGCGATACTGGCTGCTACCTGGGGTGAAATGACCGGTAGCCCTGGCCTTTGTACGTCGACCCGTGGGCCAGGTGCAACGAACATGGTGAACGGGGTTGCCTATGCCTGGCTGGACCGTGCGCCTTTGATTGCACTTACCGATCAATACCCAACAGATATTTACGAGACAAGATTGCGTCAGACGATTGACCATCAGAAGATTTTTGCACCGATCACGAAATGGAATACTACCTTGCAAGCGAATACGGCGAGTTTACAAATTCGCCATGCGTTCCAGGTTGCTACATCAGGGACACCTGGCCCTGTGCATATTGATATCCCTTCACCAGAAATCACCAAAGAAGCACCTCCTTTGGTGGGTGAGCCAAAACTATTATTACCCGAGCGCGTATCCATCGAGCCGGATAGAAAAGCATTACGTAAGCCACTGGACATGATCTCGAAGGCACGTAAGCCGATCATATTGGCTGGCCTTGGCGTTTATTGGGATAAGGCTTCTGCTGAATTGGTTGCATTGGCCGAAAAGTTGGGCGCACCGATACTAACCACTTCTAAATGCAAAGGCGCGATTCCTGAAGATCACGAATTGAGTGCAGGTTGCATAATTGGTGGCACCATTGAGCGCGAGCTGGTGAATCAGTCTGATTTAATCATTACTATCGGGCTAGACATAGTTGAACTTCAACCTAAGCCATGGCCTTACACGATTCCGGTGTTATCACTGGCGAATGTTCCATCACTGGATTGCTTAATCCCTTTCGATATGGAAATGGTCGGCGATATCAAATTAATAGTTCACGGCTTGACTGATTTTTGTGAAGCGGGCCAGGGCTGGGGATTAAAAGCGGCGAGTGAATTCCGAATCGCCGTTTCCAATGCATTGAATACGCCATGCAAAGGCCTGTCACCTCAGGCGGCGATGGAAGCAGCCTGCGATGTGTTGCCGCGGGATACCGTGGCCACCTGTGATGCAGGTGCGAGTCGTTTGCTTGTAGTACAAAAGTGGAAATCTCATGGTGAGCGCAATTTCCTTACCTCAAATGGACTGGGCAGCATGGGTTACGCGATACCAGGTGCATTAGCGGCACGTTTGGCGCGACCTAAAAGCCCGGTTGTCGCTTTCGCTGGCGATGGTGGATTCCTGATGGCCGTTGCCGAATTACAAACCTCAGTCAAAGAAAACCTACCTATTATCGTTGTCGTTTTCGATGATGAAGAAATTGCATTAATCCGGATTAAGCAGGCATTAAAAGGTATTCCAAGGTACGGCGTTAGTATCGGTGGTCTAAATTGGGAATCGCTTGCGCAAGGCTTTGGTGCCGATGGTGTCGTCGTCGATACGGCGCATAAGCTCGGTGATGCCTTAACGGCAGCACTTAAAACAGGGCGCACAACCTTAATCGCTGCCCGTATAGATGGTTCCGGTTATATCGATCAATTTAACGCACTTCGTGAAGTGTAGGGAAAAATAATCATGCGTATGAAAGGTAAAAATATTTTAGTAACTGGGGCCGCCCGTTCAATCGGACGTGCCTGTGCAGAACGTTTTGCAGAAGACGGCGGTAATATTGCGATTGTTGATATGCTCGAAGAAGTGGGACAAAAAACCGCTGCTGAAATTGCTGACCAATTTGGCGTTAAAACCGCATTCTATAAATGTGATGTCGGTATTAAGGCAGAAGTAGATACGACTATCGATCAGGTGGTTGAAGATTTTGGTCATATCGACGTATTAGTTTCGAATGCAGGAATTCAACGTCGCGGTGATTTTCTTGATATTACCGAAGAACAGTTTGATGACGTCATTCGAACTAACTTGAAATCAATGTACTTGTTTGGTCAAAAAGTTGGTAAGCACATGGTTGCAACGGGTAAAGGTGGCGCGATAGTCAACATGTCTTCAACCAGTGTGCGTATGACGATGCCGGGAATTTCAGCTTATGCTACCTCGAAAGGAGGAGTGTCGGCACTGACGAATGCGATGGCATTGTCACTAGCACCACATGGTATTCGCGTGAATGCGGTTGGCCCTGGAACGATTGTGACTGATCTAAGTCGTGAAGGACTACTCAATGACAAAGAAATGCGTCGAAAAATTCTGACTCGTATACCGATGCGTCGTTTAGGCCAAGCACGTGACGTTGCCGGGCCGGTGTTCTTCCTTGCGAGTGACGATGCAGCGTATATGACAGGTGAAACGATTTTCGTTGATGGTGGTCGTTCAGGTTTGAATTACAACGTTGAAATCCCCGATGACATTCTTGAAAAGGCTTAAATGCAATGAGTACAGATAAATTTAGAGATTTAATCGTCTATTTTAATGGCCAATACGTACCCTGGGATCAGGCCAATGTACATGTGTTCTCACCGGCGGTTAAATATGGTGCGTCAGTGTTTGAAGGCATTCGCGGTTACTGGAATGCCGATAAAGAAAAACTGTTTTTATTCCGGCTACAAGATCATATGGAGCGTATCGAATTTTCACAGCGCGTGATGCGTTTCGGTGAAATAGCTCCGGCGGGTCCTCTGTGTGACGCAACGGTAGAGTTGATGCGGCGCAATAATTTCAAAGCTTCGGTGCACATTCGTCCAACGGTTTATCTGGATGAATACGGGGAGTCATCTGCGCGTGGGCCCGTTGGCCAATTTATTACCGCAATCGAACGCGGTACACCGAAGAAAGTCGAGGATGGTGTACGCGCACAAATATCATCCTGGGAGCGAATTTCTGATCGCTGTATGCCCGCACGAGCAAAATCGAATGCTAATTATAATAACTCTCGCTATGCTGGCATTCAGGCCAGTATCGATGGGTACGATGCTGCCATCATGCTCAACAGTCGAGGCAAGATTTCTGAAGGCCAGGGCATGTGTGTCTTCATGATTCGTAATGGCGTTGCTGTTACACCGTCGGTTACCAGTGATATTCTCGAGAGTATTACGCGTGATACGGTAATTATTCTACTCAAGGAAATGGGTATTGAAGTGCAAGAGCGCGATATGGATCGAAGCGAATTCTATGACGCTTCCGAAGCCTTTTTCTGTGGGACGGGCTGGGAAGTTACGCCAATTAATGACATTGATGGTTCGCCCATTGGAGAAGGTAAGCCAGGTGAATTAACCATGAAACTGCAAAATGAATATTTTGATCTGGTCAACGGTGTTACCGAAGATACACGTGGCTGGTTAACAGAAGTTTAGATAAATCAAGAAAAGCTGGATTTTATCGCCTGAGATTACCTAAGAGGCATAAAGCCAGTTAATCGCACACTAAAAAAGGTCAAACCATGCAACATAATAAGAGCTCTTTTATAGCTGTACCTCTAGTCCTCTCATTACTTTTAGGACTCGGTGTTGCTCAACACTATTTGCAGGACTCAGTTACCGCCGCCAGCAATGGGCGGATGGTGCCTCATTTTGAAGTGGATCCGTTCTGGCCCCAGCCCTTGCCCAATAAATGGATATTGGGAAGCGCTATTGGCGTGGCTGTAGATGCACGTGATCATGTTTACATTGTTCACCGAAATGATGACTCTAATTTTGCCACACAGGAAATCGGTATCGA
>Ga0315334_10000510_pt1 | contig 23790 bp, 21 predicted proteins | sample M150034915metaG_FD_205555 | JGI IMG/M metagenome (GOLD analysis project Ga0315334, IMG submission 205555) | Ammonia-oxidizing marine archaeal communities from Monterey Bay, California, United States - M1 500m 34915 | ecosystem: Environmental > Aquatic > Marine > Intertidal zone | place: USA... | reverse complement strand
GAGACAGCGACTGAAACAGCGGAGGTTAAAGCAGAGTCCACGGAGGCGGTCTCCTCAGACAAGTCGGGTGCAGACAAGTCGGGTGCAGAGGTAGACGTGCCTGAGGCAGATGCTTCCCCTGCTAAGACAGCGGATAGTGCTGAGACAGTGACCGAAGAATTGGAATCGGTCACTACCGACGAGACTTCGTCTGCTCCGAAAGCGGTAGTTGCAGATTCGGCCGCTGAAGGGGGCACCGTTTCGCAGACCGTGGTGGCTGTTGATGTTGCTGAACGTATTCGTCGGGCTCGCCCTGAGCAATCAAAAATTGACAAGTGTGTAAAAGAATGGCAAATCGGTGCCAAACGCGCGAAACAGTTGGTGCAATGGCTTTGTGATCCTTTTGGTGACAGTGACAGTACCGGGTACCCGCCCGCAGTACTCAGTACCATGCCGTCGATCAAAGATCTGAAGCCTGGTGATTCCGTGATCGGAGTGGTGGTTGGGGTCATGCCATTTGGTGTGTTCGTCGAGTTGGCTCCCGACTGCAGTGGTCTGATTCATGTCAGTCGTGTTTCGGATTCTTACGTCGAGGATCTTCACGAGGCATTGCAAGTTGGTGACATCGTGACCGCTTGGGTTAGCGGCATCGACGAAAAACGTCGGCGGGTTGCCCTGAGCGCAGTGTCACCCCAGCGGGAAGCCGAGTTGGAAGAGGCAAAGCGGAGGCGTGACGATCGGTCACACGGTGGTTCGGCTCGCAGTTTTCAAGCCCGCGGTGGCCAGGGTCAGGGTGGTCAAGCCCGCGGTGGTCAAGCCCGCGGTGCTCAGGGTCAGGCTCAGGGTCAGGCTCAGAGTCAGGGTCAGGGTCAAGCCCGCGGTGGTCAGGGTGGTCAAGCTCGCGGTGGTCAGGGTCAAGCCCGCGGTGGCCAAGGACGTGGTGATCGAGCCGGAGCAACCGGCGGCCGACAGGGTGGTGGGCGTGATCAAGCTCGCGGAGGCCGTTCACGCGATGGTGGCCGCGGGCGAGACGGACGCGGAGGCCGTTCTCGCGATAAACAGCCCGACTCCTATCGTGTCGTCGGCAAAAAAGAGACAAAACCAATCACCGATGCAATGCAGAAGGGTGAAGAGCCGTTGCGTTCCTTCGGTGATTTGTTGCAGTTCTTTGATAGTGCGCCCGAGGTTGAGGAAAAGAAAACAGAGAAGCCAGTCGCGGAGGTCGATTCGAAGCAGGTCGAAGCATCCGATAGTCAGGATGATAAAGCGGCACCAGCCAACCCCGCGTCAAGCGAGGGCGAACGCACTTCTAGTGGGGTTGTTGAAGCTGGCTCCGAAGCCTCGTCAGGAGAAGCAGACAGTTCTCAGGTGACTCCGCAGACTTCCGAGGTGAAGCAAGAATCCAAGGATCAGGATGATCCCGATTCGCCCCCTGCCGAATCGTCTCCAGAAGCGGATCATCCCACGTTATGAATGACGATTTTGAATCGAGGTTGGAATCGGCGATCTCTCGTGGTCAGCGTCGCGCCGATGTCAAAGCTACACAGCAACGAAAAAGTGAACTCAGTGCTGATGAGCTCAGGCGATTGCATACGTCCTGTCGTCTATCGCTTTCTGACCGAATCGAAACGGCGATCAATCGTGTGGCGGACCACTTCCCCGGATTTCAGATTGAATCGCTATTTGGTGAAGTGGGTTGGGGGTCAGCCTGTTTTCGCGACGATCTGCGGATCATATCGGGTCAGCGCACGAACCAGTACAGTCGGCTTGAGATGGTCATCCGGCCGCATACCGATTTGAATGTCCTGGACCTCAAGGGCAAGGGCACGGTGATGAACCGTGAATTGTTCAACCGCAGTCACTATGTCGCTGTGGGCGAAGTGGAGGTCGAGGATTTCGAGCAAATGATCGACGTGTGGGCGATCGAGTACGCGGAAGTCTACGCCGCCAAGAGTCGCTGATTCCGATCGCAAGCCATCGGTGGCCGCACGTGACTTGGTGAGCGACACGGTTTGAGTACACGGTTTGAGTACACGGTTTGAGTACACCGACGTGTTGCCCGTTTGCTCTGGTTTGAGGTTTTGCTGCGGCAACGATACACCTTGCCGCCGTGACAATCCGGATTGGCTGGCGATCGACCGAATGGTATCAACCAGGACGGTGGTCGAAGGACGCCGTCACGGCCTCCCATGCAGGAGGCCACATTGTTGCAGCAAGGCTAGGCGGGCGGCGATCGTGTTCGATCCGCCGCATGTTCAGAATTCTTTCCTGCCTTCGTCGGGATCAACCAGCTTTCTTGCTGAGCTTTTTGGCAACACTTTCCAGCAAGGCTTTGCTCTTGCTAATGCCTTCCATCTCGCCGACCTTGCCACCTTCGTATTCAATGCCAACGTAGCCGTGGTAGCCATGCTTTTCACAGACGATCCGCATCATCTTTTCATAGTCGGTGTGGGTTTCATTTCCGTTTTCATCGAAGTCGTGCGTTTTTGCGCTGACAGCTTTGGCGTAGGGCATCAGTTCATCGACCCCTTTGTAGCGATCATACTCTTCGGGGTTGGCGCCCCGTCGAATGTGGAAGTTGCCAAAATCGGGAAGTGTACCGCAGTTTTCCATGTTGACCATTTTCATGACGCCGGCAAGCCAGGCACCGTTGCTGCTCAATCCACCATGGTTTTCGACGATCACATTCAGTCCATGTGGCTTGGCGTATTCGCTCAAGCGACGCAGTCCATCAGTTGCCAGTTTTTGTTGTTCTTCGTAACTGCCACGGCTGCCAGCGTTGACGCGAATTGAGTGGCATCCGAGGTACTTCGCAGCGTCTACCCATTGGTAATGATTCTCCACTGCAGTGGTGCGTTCCTGATCTTTGGGAGCACCCAGATTGCCTTCGCCATCAACCATGATCAGGAGGCTCTTGACACCTTCGTCGCTGCAACGTTGTTTCAGGTCCGACAGGTACTTGGTGTCCTTGGCTTTGTCTTTGAAAAACTGATTGACGTACTCGACGGCGTCGATCCCAAATTCTCGCTTGGTGATTCTCGGGAAATCGAGATTGGTCAGATTCTTGGACTTGTCGCGAAGTGTGCGGTGAAGCGACCATTCGGCGAGGGAAATTTTGAAGGGAGCGTGACCTTCATGGTGATCTGCAAATGAGTCTTGTGAAAAAACGGCAGACGCAGCGATCGAGGCGGCGGTTGCTTTAAGAAACTGACGTCGAAACATCGGTGGTGCGATCCTTGGTTAGAAGGGTGTATGAATGCGAGTCACGCATTGTAACTGGTGGAGCTGTGAAGGGGAGTCGATGCCCCCGTTTGAAGCAGGATTGTCGTTTCGCTTGGTTAGGATGTTCCCGGCGATCCAAGGCGTCCCGCTGAGGGCGGTGCATCACTTTTCCGGTAGGGATGCTGAGGGTCCTGCAGAATCATCTGGGGCGGAGCTTGCTAAGTTCACTGGCTCACTGTCAGAGGGCTGAGCGTCAGTGGGTGCGGGGCTCGGTCGTGTTGGTTTGGCTCGGTTGCCGAACCTGCTGATGGCACAGCCCGTTAGAAAAATCGTCAGCGTGCCGACGACAATGGTCAAGTTAGTATGCAGGGGGTTGCGAAGAGTGTCAGGAATTGCCGTGTTATCAGGCGACAGTTCCAGCCAGCTGATGACGACAACGCCGAGAACCACTGCGATCATGCCACTGGCAGCATTGGCACGGCGAGCGATGATTCCAAGCAGGAACAGCCCCAGCATGCCGCCTGAGAACACACCTTGTAGTTGCCACCAGATGTCCAGAATGCTCTTTTGGCCAATCAGTAAGAGGGCAACTCCGGTGCCAATCAACCCAATCGCAATGGTTGAGATTCTCAGGACTCGCATTGCCTGTTTTTCTGTGACGTCGGGATTGAGGTAGCGTTGGTACAGATCCTTGAGGATGACGGTGGCAGACGAATTCAAGGACGTGTCGATACTGCTCATGCCTGCTGCAAATATTGCTGCAATCAGTAAGCCAGCAAGTCCGGGGGGGAGTTTTGTGGCGATGAAATGGGGTAGCACCTTGTCACCGATGTCGGCCGCCTGCAAGGTAGCTGGATCTACGGATTGTTGCGCTGCGACAGCTTGCCGGACTTCATGCAGCATCTCCGGTTGCGTTGCGTAGTACGAGAACAAGGCCGCCCCGATCAAAAAGAATAGCAGCGAGATCGGCACATAGAGAAATGCTCCAAGCCAAACAGCGCGTTTGGCAGCCTGCTCGCTTGACGCAGCGTGGTAACGCTGAACAAAACTCTGATCGATTCCGAAATTGGTCAAATTGATGAAAAAGCCGTACAGTAACATTCCCCACACGGTGCTGGTGGTGAAGTCAATATTCCAGTTTCCCAGACTCATCTTGTCAGCGTCCATGGCAATCGTCCAAGCCTGTGATGGTCCTTCTGGCATGTCGAAAACCAGCATGCCGAAAACCAGTATGGCGCCTGCTACCAGCACGATGGATTGCACGACATCAGTCCAGATGACCGCCTCAATGCCTCCTAGCAGCGTGTACAGAGTTACCAGGATGCCCGTTGCCAGAATGATATTTGTGACTTCCCAGCTGGTCAGTGCGTGTAGCCCGATAGCAACGCCGAACATGATGGTGCCCATGCGGGCAATCTGGGTGAGCAGGTAACACAGCATGGCATAGGAACGAGCCCACAAACCAAAGCGGCTCTCCAAGTGCTGATAGGCGGAAATCTCTCCGCTGCGACGGTAGAACGGAACGAAGTATTTCGCGGCGATCCACACTGCCAGCGGCAATGAAAGTGTGAACAGATAGCCGTTGAAATTTCCCCCGTAAGCTTTGCCGGGGTTGCCCAGAAACGTGGTGCTGCTGAGGTAGGTTCCAAAGATCGACATCCCCACGGCCCAGCCTGGTAGTGATCCGCCGGCCGCCATGAACTCGCGCGATGTTCCGCTCTTGCGAACGAACCAGCAGCCGAATGCAATCACCACGGCTACATAAGCCACCAGAACGATCAAGTCGGGGGTCGCGAGTGTGATGGTGAAAATCCCCCAGTAATGTAGTACTTGTATGAATGCAGATCTGAAATGTCTGACTCAGGTCAAACGGTTCCCGGCCGTCCCGAGACTCTGGTTTTTGTTTGGTTCAGGACTTCACGCCACCAGACAGATCGCCTATGACGTTACCCATTGTTGATGCTGATGCACACGACGACAAGTTTGGCCGTTAAACTGCAAACCCAATCAGGCCCTTACGCCATGTCGTATCTCCACACCCAATGCCCCGTTCTGAAAAGTCATGAAAAATATTTTGCCTTTGCTGTTTTGTTTGCTGTTTCCTGAAGCACTATTCGCCCAGTCACCCAAGGTGGTTTTCGAGGAAAATTTTGAATCGGGTACCGAGCGGTGGGAAATGTTGGATCCTGCGACGTGGCAGTTGAAAAAATCCGATGATGGGTCAACGTTTGAGATCACAGAACGGGGCAGCAAGTATAAGCCGCCAGTGAGGAGCCCCGGGCATGTTGCCTTGATCAAAGATTTAAAAGTCGGCAACTTCGATATCACTTTCAGGGTTCGCAGCACCAAAGATACCGGGAACCATCGTGATTGCTGCGTCTTTTTTGGCTATCAGGATAATCAGCATTTCTATTACGTGCATCTGGGGGCAAAACCCGATCCCCACAGTGGGCAAATCATGATTGTCAAAGAGGCTCCACGTCTGGCACTGACCAAGAACGAGAAGCTGACCCCGTGGGATGATGCATGGCATACAGTCCGAGTCAGCCGTGATCTGAAAAAGGGAATGATTAAGGTCTACTTTGATGGCATGACGGAACCCCACATGGAAGTGGCAGATCGGACTTTCGGTGCGGGACGGATTGGCATTGGTTCGTTTGATGATCTCAACGAGTTTGATGACATCGTGGTCCGCCAGTGGTGAGCCATTCTTGGGCAGAATGCCCTTTGACAACCGCTTTACCCTTTGAGGGCGTGGCGGGTTGCAGTTCCGAGCCTGCTGCCAGATTTCGAGTCTGCTTAGCACGCTCGTTCGATTCCGCATTTCGATTGTCCGTGGGTTAGCCCGAACTCTGTCTCCGCGGTTTGGTTGCCCCCATTGCATTGGCTTCACCTGATAGGCTTCAACTGCCAGCTACGGTGAAGGAAAGCAGTGATGAACTCCAAATCAATCGAAACAGCTTATCTGTTTTGCCCGCGATGTGGCACAGAAGCCGTGGCGGTGGGAAGCGTTCCTTTCCGCTGTGGGCAATGCGGGTTTGCCAACTTTTTCGGGCCAGTAGCGGCCGTGGGAGGTTTGGTGATCAATGATGCGGGTGAATTGCTGCTCGTGCGTCGTGCTCGTGATCCTGGCAAAGGAAAGTGGGGCTTGCCTGGCGGATTCGTGGATCGGGATGAAACGATCGAGCAGGCGTTGATCCGTGAAGTACACGAGGAAACCAGTTTGCAGGTGATCGAGTCACAGTATCTGACATCCTTCCCCAACCTGTACGACTATGCCGATCTTGTTTCCCCGGCGATTGATCTTTTCTACCTCTGTAGAGTGGGTGATCCGATGCAAGTCAGGTTGGCGGCTGACGAACTGACCAGTTATTTGTGGGTGCGGCCAATTGACACCCATCTTTCCGAAATGGCTTTTCCGTCCAATCGCAGAGCGATTGAACAGTGGCTGCGGTCACAATGATTGACCGAAAACGCGGCTCTCCGAGAGGTTGAATGAGGTTGATTGGCAGATGCTCTCGGTGATCTCGGTGATTTCGTTGTCCACATTGTGATTGTTGCGTGAAGTCTTCCGAGCAGGTAAAATATTTCTTATTGCGAATGATTCTCAGTAAAGATAACCCTGTTTTAAGAGGCAGATCGATGCCACGTCGTTCCGTCCGTGCCGCTTTCACCTTGGTCGAATTGCTGGTGGTAATCGCCATCATTGGAATTCTCGTTGGCTTGTTGCTGCCCGCTGTGCAGGCTGCAAGAGAAGCTGCTCGGAGGATGAGCTGCCAAAACAACATCAAACAGGTCATGCTGGCTTGTCACAACTACGAGTCGGCGATGAAGCAGCTTCCGCCAGCGTGGACCAAGCCTGCTTTGACAGGTGATGGCTGGTCAGCTCAGGCCCGCATCCTGCCCTTCGTCGAGGCGATCTCACTGGCCGAGGCGATTGATTTCTCCAGCGGATACCAAGCGGCCACCATTCGTGTTGATGGCGTTGATCGGCCCATTTCCAGTTACCGGGTGCCGACCTACCTGTGCCCCAGTGAAATCAATGACCGTTTGAGAACAGGATCCTCTGGAGAGGCGATCCATTACCCGCTGAACTATGCCTATTCGGCTGGAACTTGGTTTGTATTCGATCCCAATACCAGGAGCAGCAACAATGTCGGTGAGGGAATGTTCACACCCAATCGCGGTAGAAAACTTCGCGACTGCCTCGATGGGCTTTCCAACACACTGGGCTTCGCCGAGGTGAAAGCCTGGAACCCATACATCCGGGATTCGGCTATTACCGGCACGATGTCGATGCCGAGTATCGAGAGTCAGATTTGCGGCTACGGCGGTTCGTTAAAAACAGAGACGGGTCATACGGAGTGGGTTGATGGAAGAGTGCATCAATCCGGCTTCACCACGACTTTCACACCCAACAAGAAGATCCTCTGTCTCAATAATTCGGGAAATGATTATGACGTTGACTTCACGAACTTTCGTGAGGGAAAAACGGCAGCAGCGCCAGTACCACGCACCTACGCGGCAGTGACTTCCCGGAGCTATCACATGGGTGGTGTGACAGTGGCGTTGTTGGATGGCTCGGTTCGTTTTATCACCGATTCAATTGACTTCGACTTGTGGCAGGGCATGTCGACGCGGAATGGACGCGAAGTCATTGCGGTTCCTGAGTAATCAGTTGATGTTCTGGCTCGTTTGCCGAACATGTTGATTGGCTTCAGTGAGCCACTTGGAAAGTCAGCGGCTTTCCTGTGGCCTGCAAAGTCGTCCTGTGGCCCTTTGCAAATGAGGGGGCCATCACATTCGACCGATATCGGTTGGTGTGAATTCTGGCGACCGCATCAAACTTCGATGCGATGTCCTGTTGCTTCACTCTGTATCGCTGCAGCAAATACTGATGCGGCTCGATAGGCGTCGTTCAAGTCACTCATGTTGCGAAGCAGGCTGGTGACGGATCGGTGAAATTGTGCCAGCAATTGCTCGCCTACCGGCAACTCGGTTTCCAGTGATTCCAGGTGTCGCCCTGCGTCATCGAACCATACCAGCGTGGATGGTAGATCAATGAATGCGATTCCCCGTTCGCAGCAGATCTGCATTGCCGAGGGCGGCCGAAATCCAATGGCTTCCTGCCAGGAATCCTGAATGTAATTGCCTCTGCTAATCTGGGCCGTGACCGGTGGAAACCGGTCTGTGGACGCAAAATCAAGACTAAGCGACCGATAGCCAGATTTTTCGTTGAGCTGATGGGCGGTTGACGCAACATGGGTCGGTTCCCGGTTGACGACATAACGGCACCAATCGATCAGTTCAATAAACTCGGAACGATCTTTTTTGGTTTGGTTGCCGCGGGCGGTGTTTTTGCAGGGCGTTCGATGATGGCAGAAAATCAATTGCGGCGCACCGAGTCGTGTGGCAATCAACTCTCGTAATCGCAGTGTGGCGGGTGCGAAACGTCTTGGGAATTCGGCCATGAAAGCCACGCCAGACTGTTCAATTGTCTCGCGGATGTGCTGGTCTTCGTAGGGATCGAAGTCGAGATCCCCTGCCCAATAGATCGCTTTTCCTGCTTCGGATGCTGCCAGAATCGGCAGCCATCCGAGCCAGTTTCTTTGCAGGACCATGACTGCATCGATATCGCAGCGGGAAACGAGTGTTCGGTAACCGTCCACTGCATCCGCCTGGAATTCGCTTGCCGAATTCTCTGCCAGTTTTGCTACAGGGCTGAAAACAGCGCGGACATCGAATCGATCGTGCAGCATTCGAAGCGCTGGACGATGCCTTGTCTGCCAGTCGTCGCCCAATCCGATAAGTCCGATCCGCAGTTTCATAAAGGAGTTAGCAATGCGATGTGGAAAACAGCGACAGGTTGTTCACAATGAACTCGTCTGTTGACGTCATGTTATTTCGACTTTTTCTCGAATGGACGACTCATCCTGAGGGCACTTTGACGATCTGATTTTACTTTCCCGAAGTCTCAATTCGACAACAGTTTAGCGTCTCCTCAGGTCTGCGAGTCGGGCTTCTGCGGAACTTTTCTAACCCCCCCTCTGGGAGGTTGAATGCGTTGTCTGCCTAAGCCGGTCTACTTGCCTGTTCACATGCCACCTTTATACTCCCGCCAAATCTCCTGAGCTGTGCAATCGGAAGACTTGACTTGGTATTTCTCAGCTAACAACAGGAGGCTTGCCACGCACTACCTCGGCTGGGTCGAGGGGGCGTGATGGCAAATTATCCGCGAGTTTTGGCTGATTCACCTCCACGAGCGTTTGGCATGATGTCAGCGTTTGGGGAAGGGTTTCTTACCGGCCAACCGGGTAGCAGGAGGAAGGGGATGTTGGGGTTTTCGTGTGTCATTGATTCAAAGCAGGTCCAGCCAGCACGAGCCGGTTGGACAAAGACTGATTGGCAGGTTGCCAATCTCATGCTGAAAGCCATTCTTTAATTTTGATGGAGCTGCTGATGTTTTCGTTGCTATTAGGTATTGCCCTGGCCACTCTGCCCAGCGAGCAACAACTGCAACACAATTACGCGAAAGCCTACAATGAGTCTCTTTCCCAAAAAAAGCCGCTGCTGGTTGTGGTGGGAGCACCTTGGTGCCCTGCCTGTCAGGTGCTGAAAGAAAGTACTCTCAAGCCGATGGCCAAGACGGGCGAACTGGATGACGTCAGCTTTGTGGTGGTCAATCGGGACGAAAGCCCAACGCTTGCCGCAAAGTTAACTCAGGGTGAGCCGCTGATCCCTCAGATCATCCTTTTTACCCCCAGCAAGGAAGGCTGGGAGCGGAGGAAACTGCGGGGTTTTCAAACGAAACAGCCCATTCTCGCACTGATTCACAAGGCTTTGCGTGGCGGTTAGTTTTCTCTCCGCCGTCTTTTCGGGTCGATTTAGGATCCACTGGTGGCAAGAGAATGGTTGAAGCCGCGATCACAGCGTTGGGATCGAATTTTCGTTTGGACTCCCGACGCTTTTTTTTCGCGCATCGGCTATCCTATATCCTGAATTATTCAACCGATCTTTGCTTCTGAAACGATCCGTTGGATTCTGGCCAGCAACAACCCAAGAGACTTGTTCAGCATGGATTTTCCGGACGATCTGATGCACCTGATACGGACCGACGAGCCATTGGGTCCGTTGGCGTGGCTGGGAATTGGGGGTCCTGCGAGGTTCTATGCTGAACCGATCAACACAGGCGATGTACAGCGTTTGGTGACAGTGGCAGCGGAACAGGGGCTGCCGGTTCGCATTCTGGGTGGCGGTAGCAACATTTTGGTGCGTGAGTCGGGCGTCGATGGTCTGGTGATCTCGCTCGCTGGATCAATTAGCAGCGTAATCGCGATCGATGGGACTGAAATGACCGTCGGTGCCGGAGCCAAGTTATCCCACGCCGTAATCAAATCGGTGGGAGCCGGTTTGGGCGGACTGGAGCATCTGGTGGGGATTCCCGGCACCGTTGGGGGGGCCGTCGTCGGGAATGCATCGGCCGGTGGACGCGACATCGGATCGGCTGTCAAGTCCGTAAATGCCATCGAAAAGGATGGCAGTACGCGAACCATGACCCAACAGGAGGCGGGTTTTTCACACCGAAAAACCTCGCTCGTGGGACTCACCGTGCTTGATGTTACCTTCGCTTTGGAGGCCCGCGACGTACTGGCACTCACCAAGCGGATGCAGAAGCTTTGGATCAGCAGAAATGCATCGCGGCCGACTGAGGAACCTCGCATTGCCATGCCATTTGTGGATCCTGACGGAATGCCAGCAAAAGATTTGTTGCAAACAGTTGGCCTCGCGGGGATTCGCGAGGGAGATGTATCCTTGGACGGGCAGCACCCCCAATATTTGATTGCTCATTCTGGGGCGACCAGCGATGACTGCCTGAGGCTGATTGAGCGGGTTCGGGAACAGGTTTTGTTGCAAACCGGGATCGGCTTGCAGTTGAATCTGCAGATTTGGTAGTTCTTGCAGGATAAGAACTGATGAGCTGCCGCAGAGGGGGGGAGAACCTGTTTTTCGAGCAGCTGTTTCGTCAACATGGAAGTCGGGGAAAACCAGTGGCAATGCGATCGACCGAATCCGAAAAATATCGACCGTTTCGTCGATTGCTGGGGCGTTTGATCAAAGCTCCTGCCGCATTTGCCGTCTTATGGCCGGTGTTGTTAATTGTGGGTGGGTACGCCGCTTGGCATCGCTGGGGGGCTGTGCACGTGGCTGGCAAATACAGCGGTATCGACCCGACGATGATTCAGGTCACTGAGCCGCCGCCCCATGTGCGAACCAACCTCGTCAGAACGGTTTATCGCGATACGGCGATGGAGGGCCTGTCGATTTTGGATCGACAGGCAACTGCCAAAATAGCCTCTGCATTTTCCATGCATCCGTGGGTCCGCAAGGTGATCGGTGTGCGAAAGTTACCGGGCGGGCAGATTGACGTTCGACTTGAATATCGATGCCCTGTGGCGATGGTGCATGTTTACAAGCCGAATGATCCTGAGAATCGCAGTTACTTTTTTCCAGTAGATGGCGAGGGCGTTCTGTTGCCAGGCAATGAGTTCGCCGAAGCGGAAACCAGGAATTACATCTACATCGAGGTTCCCGATGTCTATACCAGCAACGCGGTGGGGACGCCCTTTGGCGACGCCTCGGTGGAAGCTGCCTCATCGCTGGCCGCCGTTCTTTCTCCCTACCGCAAGCAAACCCAGATTCGCAGCATCGGTATTTTTGGTGACCCCCGACAAACGGATGTGTTGCAAATGGAACTGACCATGCAGTCGGGGGCTCGCATGACATGGGGAAGTCCTCCGGGACGTGAAGTTCCCGGTGAGCCAACTGCTCAGATGAAACTGAAGTCATTGTTGTCTGCAGATCAGCGAGAGGACGCCGATCTGCGCCTCGCCAGCCCGGCCCAGATCATCAAGCGTTGAATTTCGGTTTTCCGCTTCCGCCTGCAGCCTCTGTTGGCACGGCCCAGCCAGCTTCGACCCAGACTTAGGCTTGTCGGCTGATCTGTCTGCACGCTCCTTTTTGTCGGTGCTTGGCTGTGAAAGACCAAAAATCATTTTCTCGCCGATTGGGTCCCCAATTCGATGCCTTTGGCCATTTCTGGTAATCTGGGCGCCAGCTCACCCTGGTCGCGAATTTTCACTCACACCACAATCGCAGGAATCCAAATGAGCGATTCACCGTTTGAGTTTTCACAGATGCAAAACCGTCGACAGTTGATGGGGCGATCCGTACTCGGTCTTGGCACAGCGGCGCTGGCTGGTCTGTTGGCGTCTGATCCTGCTTTCTCTCTGGCCGCAGAAACAGATGCCGTTCAGGGGCAGGATCTCAATGGCGGATTGCACCACCGGGCTCGCGCTAAACGCGTGATCTATCTGTTCATGAGCGGGGGACCGAGTCAGCTGGATTTGTGGGATTACAAACCAAAGCTGGCGGACATGTTCAATGAGCAGTTGCCAGATCATATTCGCAACGATCAGCGAATCACTGGGATGACGGCGAATCAGAAAGCCGGTTTGCCTCTTTGTCCCAGCAAGTACACCTTCACAAAGCACGACAACAACGAAAATGGGATTTGGGTAAGCGAACTGTTGCCTCATACGGCAGGCGTTGTCGGTGAACTGTGTGTCGTCCGCAGTACGTTTACCGAGGCAATCAATCATGATCCGGCTATCACTTATATCCAGACGGGGAGCCAAATTCCGGGCCGCCCCAGCCTGGGAGCCTGGTTGAGCTACGGATTGGGTAGCATGAATCGTGACTTGCCGCACTATGTTGTGATGCACGCCAAAACCAGCTTTCCCGAGCAAAGTCTATTCAACCGACTTTGGGGAACGGGGTTCATGCCATCGGACCACCAGGGCATTCTGATGCGCAGCCAAGGTGATCCTGTGCTGTACTTGAGTAATCCGGCAGGGGTCAGCCGAGACGATCGTCGTCGCCAGTTGGATGCAATGGAAGCTCTCAATGCAGGCTTGCATCAGCAACTGGGCAATCCTGAAATTCTGGCCCGTATCAAGCAGCATGAGATGGCTTATCGCATGCAGGCTTCGGTGCCGGAGTTGATGGATCTTTCCAAGGAAGATCAAAGTGTGTTCGATTTGTACGGTGAACCGGCTCGGACCCCGGGAACATTCGCAGCCTGTTGCCTCAATGCACGACGGTTGGCTGAACGTGGGGTACGCAACATTCAAATCTTCCACCGTGGTTGGGATGCTCATGGTCGATTGCCGACCGAGCATGGATCACAATGTCGGGATGTGGATCAGGGATGTGCGGCACTGATCATGGATTTGAAACAGCGGGGAATGCTGGACGATACCTTGGTGGTTTGGGGTGGCGAGTTTGGTCGAACTGCTTACTGCCAAGGGCAGTTGACCCGCGAAAACTATGGGCGTGATCATCACCCACGGTGTTTTACTACTTGGATGGCAGGTGGTGGAATCAAACCAGGGATCAGTTATGGCCAAAGTGATGACTATGGTTACAACATCGCCAATGCGGACGGAGATCCATTAACGCCAAGCAAGGAAACGTGGACGCCAGGGACCATGCACATTCATGATCTGAATGCCACGATCTTGCACTTGTTGGGGATTGATCACCGCAAACTGACCTATCGCTATCAAGGTCGTGATTTTCGTTTGACCGACGTCCATGGTCATGTCATGCACGACCTGCTGGCCTAGCGACTCGACTGGATGGGGGTGAATTTGAATGGAATTCCCCCGATAAACTGATCACTGGTCATCGTCGGGCAGATATGACGTTCGATGTGCGCGATGATCAGCGCGTTTCCTTCGAGGTGACTCACGTGGGGCCAGGATCGTGGGTTGTACATCGAATCAGTAAGGTCCCGCATCAGAACGACATTCATTCCGTTCTTTGAAAGTTGTCGCAGACCAAATGGGCGTCCGAGAACACACATGTTGGTATGAACGCCGACCAGGATGACGTTGGCGATATTCCTGTGTTTGAGGATGCTCCATACCTCGTCGCCACGATCGCTGATGAAATCCTGCTCTGGATCGATGGTCAGCCCTGCATGTTGTTTCTTCCAAGGGGCTTTGGGGTTCAGGCCTTTTGATTTCAAGGTCGCTGCCCAGGACGCATGTTCCTCGGGGGTGTCATCTTCACCACCGTCAGATTGGTCCAGGGGGTAGGTGACTGCTTCCTCGCTGGGGATCGATCGACACCACTGGTTGATTCCGGCAGGGGATTCGGATTTTGGAATCGACGCAACACGCTGGCGAGCCGGATTGTCTGCATAAGCACCCACGCAACTGCTGGGTGCATGGATGATTGTGACACCTCGGGAACGCAGATTGTTCAGCAGGCCTTCCATGCGAGGCACCATTTGTTGTTCGCGCAGCACGGCGCGATAGCAATGGTGGGAATCCCACATGTCACAGACGATCACCGCTGTCTGAGTCGGTTGCCAAATTTGCGATGTGGATTCGATACGGTAGTCACCCTGCGTGTCATCAACTGCCTGTTGGTGACGCAGAGAGACGTTCAGGGTTTCGGCGCGGGCGTACGATTCCCCATGGCTGATGGTCAGCAGTATCAGCAAACATGCAAAAGACGACCGTGGGAGAATCTGCAGGATCATGGGGGTACCTGGTGCAAGGAACGGAATGATCGCGTTGACCCTTGAACCATTCTCGAGGCGAGCGTCCACCATGGGCGAGGTTTTGTCAATACGACGACCCACTTTACTGACGATCCGGTCAATGATTTGCAGCAGGTATTTTCCATCGCGGAATTCGACGTCAGATTTTTCCATCTGACCGCCTTTCTCGATGTAAATGTTTTTTGGACCGTTGATCAGAATGTCGCTGACGGTTGGGTCTTTGAGGATCAACTCAAGCGGTCCCAATCCCAACACTTCGTCGATCACTTCTTTGACGATCCGCTCACGTTCCTGACGATTCAACAGAGTGTCTTTGGCATTAGAAAACAAGACGAATTTCCCATTTCAGCGTGTCGCCTTTAAGGTCTCCCACTCGTGAGAGGTCGAGTTTGTCGACCAACTTGCTGTGGATGCGGCTTTTGATTTCTTCGAATTGCTGTTGCCGGCCCGGGCGGGCTAATTGGTTGCCTGTTCGCATTGCTGCTGATTGCTGAATGCTGTCACCGATGGTTCCCGTGCAGTTTCTTCGAGTCAAAGTCAGACGCGGGGGATACTCAGCGAGTGCCTGAACGCTGGGCAAGGAATGCAATTGTGCGGGTTAAAACACATGCAACGGCGGCTCTGGCTGTGATTGCACCTGCACCCTTCGTTCATGACGTTCGCTCCTACCCAAAGATAGGACGCAATATGGGGGATAGGACGCAATATGGGGCGCAGAAGGAAAACGTGTTAGAGTTTCCCTAAAGTGCAGAAAGGGACGTTCTCATGCGGCATTCAGGCGGTGCGACATCAGTCTGTAAGCCGAGACGAAGCCACCGTCCATTCTGTCCGGTGCATGGACAGTCGCCCAGCGTTTGCTGCTACGCAGCCAACAACGACCAAGATTGGGCCCAAGGCGGCCCCCGGGTGAATCAGGAATCTGCTCGATGGCGATTCTCTGTCAAAAGAAAACAGACCGGAACCTCCAATTGGACGAACCGGCCTGGCGCAATGATCTGGCTAAAAGCTGGTGGTCGAGCCTCGGCAGGATCGTTCTGTTACCAAGGGCCTCGAACGTAGTACGTTCCGAACTGGTCTGTGTGACTTGGCCAGCGGGGCGTGGCATGAAAGCCGCCCCGTGGGGCAACCCCAGGTGAATTGGCGCTACGACCGTATTGGTGGTGGATCGGATACATCAGATTCTGGCCGACTCCCCACGAGTAGGTCTGCCGCATGTGAGCGGTCGGTGGAACGATCAGTGCCAGTGGCTGCCCGTGCATCTGGTTGTAATAGTTCCCATGCCAAGGTCGGTTCATGGAGAAGTTGTAGGACCAGACCTGTGCCATCCCGTAGGGATCACCAGCGGTGACGCTGGTTTGCGAGGCTGCCACGGAAGCTGTGACCAAGCCAACGGCGAGGATGATTCGATGGATCATGATGGACTCATTCGTCAGGGAATGCTGGATTGGATTTCAACGGTCAGACTTCTGTACCGTTGCTGGTAACAGGAACTAGCGTGGAATACGCAGGAAGTTCCAGTAAACGTTGCTCGCTGCTTGACGAGCGGGCGGGTAGTAATAGAGGGCTCGTGTTCGATTCATGCCGCGGCCGCAGTCATATTGATGGTGGAACCGGTCTTTATGCGGGTACAGCATGTGGTGCGGGTAGAAAGGCTGATACGTGTAGAACGTGTGCCCAACATTTGGCGGGACCGGTATGGGGGACAGATACATCTGGGCATTAACGCGGTTTGCGCCACCCTGAGTGTAAAAGTTGTAGAACAGGTCAGGCTGGCCGTAGCCACGCTGGATGCCGGGGGCGTAGTCTCCGACGTAATTGTCAACCGCCGCCTCGGGGGCAGTTTCCTCAACGTTGGTCTCATGTACGTCTACTTCGACGTCGTCCGCCGAGGCACTGGTTGCCAGGATGGTGCAAACGGCGAGGGCCGCCACGGCGTGGTAAAGCGTTCTGATTTTCATAGGTTCGGCTCTCCACCGTGAACGTCGCCCGAGCGTGTCGACGGTTGAAATGGGTCGGAATCCAGCCCGATGGCTGGCGATACATTCCCGCTCAGTAGCGTCCGAAGAGCAAATTGGCACTTCTGAACCGCAATTGTGGGAACACACCTCTGTTTTCAAGAGATTTCGGATCAATAGCGACCTGCGGTTGATCTTTGCGCTCTTTGCCGCTCAGCTTCCCTTGATCATTGGGTTCGTTTTCACGGGTTCGATCGGTATAACCCGCTTCTACATCTTCCGCCGTTGAGCGTGCTGTAATCGACTTGGCTGGTATTAACGGTATAAACTGCCTAGATTTTCCATCGTTGTGCTGGGTGGCAGAACGCTCAGCCCCGAATAATTCTCGTACCACAGGCAAGAAAAGGACCTTCTGGCGTGGCAAAACGTCGAACTCGCAGTAATTCCAAGGCCTCAGGTAAGCGCAAATCTTCGTTGGCCAACACGGATGGAACCGAATCGCTTTTCGATGCACTTGATCCAACGTTGATCAGGATTCCGCTTCGACAGGCTGCTCAGGAAAAATATCTCAACTATTCACTTTCGGTGATTACCAGTCGTGCATTACCCGACGTGCGGGACGGTCTTAAACCCGTTCAGCGACGAATCTTGTACACGATGAGCCAGCAGGGGCTGACTTTCAGTTCCAAGCACGTCAAATGCGCAAAGGTCGTCGGTGACGTGATGGGTCGTTTTCACCCGCACGGGGACAGCTCGATTTACGATGCCCTGGTGCGGATGGCTCAGCCGTTTTCGCTGCGGATGCCATTAGTTGACGGGAGTGGTAATTTCGGCAGCGTGGATGGAGACAATGCTGCGGCGATGCGGTACACCGAGTGTCGCATGACGGCGATTGCTTCGGAAATGCTGACCGATCTGGCGACACGCACGGTCGCTTTTAAATCCAATTACGACGGAAGCCGGGAGGAACCCGTCGTTCTTCCTAGTCGCGTTCCCAATCTGCTGCTCAATGGGGCGACCGGGATTGCGGTTGGGATGGCGACCAATATCCCACCCCACAACCTTCGCGAAATCTGCAACGCGCTGCTCAAGCTTTTGCATAATCCGGAAATCAAGGGTTACCAATTGGTGGCCAATGATGCAATTCAGGGTCCTGATTTCCCTACCGCCGGGCAGGTGATTAACACCAAGGATGAAATCAGGGATATCTACTCCACCGGACAGGGCACCATCAAGCTCCGCGGGACGACCAAGTTGATCACTCAACGTGGGAAAAAGGTCCTGCAAATCACATCGATCCCTTTTGGTGTCAACAAAGCGGTAATGGTGGAACGGATCTCGGAAATTATCTTCAGTGGAAAATTGCCACTGGTCACCGAGGCTCGGGATCTCTCGACTGATGAGATTCGAGTTGATTTGATGCTGAAGAATGGTGCTGATGAGAACAAGGTACTGGCTTACCTCTATAAACACACCCAGTTGCAAAACAACTTCAACGTCAACTTGACCTGCCTGGTACCGACCGAGAACCCGGAGGTCGGCGCACCGAATCGGTTGAGCTTGAAGGAAATGCTTTGGCATTTCCTGCACTTCCGGTTGGAGGTTGTTACTGAGCGTTTGAATAACGAATTGCAATCGCTCGAGAAACGCATTCATATTCTGAATGGTTTTGCTTTGATCTTTGATGCACTTGATGAAATCATTCGCATCATTCGACGCAGCGATGGCAAAGCGGATGCTGCCAAGAAAATCATGCGCAAGTTTCCTGCCGATGCCAGCGGTGGTGGTTTGGATGAGGATCAGACAGATGCGATTCTGGAACTCAAGCTTTATCGTCTGGCAAAATTGGAAATCAATCTGATTCTGGACGAGCTTAAGAAAAAACAGAAACGGGTTCGTGAGATCAGGAAGTTGCTTGCCGAAGATACAAAAGATACCAATGCCTCGGGGCGGTGGCAGATTGTCCGCAAGGAAATTGAATTGATTGTGGCGGGTTACGGCAAAGACAGTGTTGGAAAACGCCGAACTCAACTTTGTACTGTTGAAGAGGAACCGGAATACACCGCCGAGGATTTCATTGTGGCAGAGGATTGTCACATCCTGATCACCAGAGATGGCTGGGTGAAACGGCAAAAGCACATCGCGGATCCGGGCAAGAGTCGCTTGCGGCAGGGCGACAGTGTGTTGGACTGTGTCGCTGGCAGTACTCGGGAAACGATCGGTTTCTTTTCTTCGCTGGGGGTTTGTTACACCGCACGGATGATTGATGTTCCGGCCTCGACCGGATTTGGAGAACCGATTCAGAAACTGTTCAAAATGAAGGATGGTGAGCGGATCGTGACCGCGATTTCGTTCGATTCACGCGTCATCGGTGACTTCCGTGAGGATCCAAAAAAGCCTGAATACTGTCCTGAGTGCCACGGTCTCTCGGCAACCACGAACGGTTTTGCATTACGATTTAGTTTCGAGCCATTCGTTGAAACATCGACTCGCAACGGACGTCGGTTTGCCCGGGTCACGGGTGGCGCATCGATTGTCAGCGTGCTACCCATCGATGGTACGGAAAATATTCTGGCTGTGTCTCACGCCTGCCGGGCTATGATCTGTGCCGCCGAAGAAATTAATTATCTGTCGGGTCCGGGCAAGGGAGTGACCTTGATACGGCTTGCTGTGGGAGATGTGTTGCTGGGTTTCAAAGCGTCGAAAGGGGATCGGGATCTGATGACCGTGATGACGAACCGCGGAGCCAAAAAAACAATTTCGACTGCCAAGTATCGAGTGACTTCGCGAGGTGGACGAGGCAACGAGATTCAGAAGAACGGGAAAATATCGGAAATCGTCTTGCCGCCGCCCCAATCTCCACCGATTTTGAGTGAACCCTCCTGAGTGTTTTGTTTATCTGTAACTCCTGCATCAGCCAGTCCGGCTGAGACCCAATCAAGCTGACGGAACGACATCGAGATGGCTGCAAACGAACGATACGAAGGTCAAGACATCGTTGTGCTCGAGGGACTCGAGCCTGTCCGGAAGCGACCGGGCATGTATATCGGTGGTGTTGGAATGGCGGGGCTGCACCACCTGATTTGGGAAGTGGTGGACAACTCGGTCGATGAAGCCATGAATGGTCATGCGACTGAGATTTCAGTCACTCTGCACAAGGATGGCCGTACAATCACTGTTTCAGACAACGGTCGTGGAATACCCGTTGATAAACATCCCAAAACCAAGAAATCGGCTTTGGAAACCGTGCTGACTGTCTTGCACGCTGGCGGCAAGTTTGATGGGAATAATTACAAAACAGCCGGTGGTCTGCACGGCGTGGGTGCTTCGGTCGTCAACGCGCTCAGCAAAGAACTCATTGCGGTGGTGAGACGTGGCGGTGCACAGTATCGAATGGCCTTCGCAAAGGGCAAAGCCACGTCCAAGTTGCAGAAACTCAAAGGTGCTGTACGTGGTACCGGCACGACGATCAGTTTTACGCCGGACCCCACCATCTTTCCCAAGACCGAGTTTGACAGTGCGATCATTCGAGCTCGACTTGAAACTGCAAGTTTCTTGCAACGCGGGGTCAAAATCACTTATGTCGATCAAGTGAACAAGACCAAGGAAACATTCTTTCACGAGCAAGGCATCGTTGATTATCTCGCCAAGGTACTCAAAGAAAGGAATGCGAGGCCGATTCACGAATCACCGTTCACGCTTCGTAAAGAAGATGATTTCCGCGTGGAGCTGACTCTGCAATGGACAGAGTCGACAGATGAGCATGTGCGAAGTTACGTCAACGGGATTCCAACCAGCAACGGTGGTACGCATGAGAACGGGTGCCGTGGCGCGATCAGCAAGGCGGTCCGCAACTACATTGATACCCATAGTTTGACTCCCAGGGGCGTGAAATTTACCCACGAGGATATTCGTGAGGGGCTCGTGGTGATCCTGTCCGTTTTTATCGCAGAGCCACAGTTCCAGGGGCAAACCAAGGATCGACTCAACAATCCCGAATTCCAGTCGGTTATCGAGGCAGTGATTCGGCCTGTCATGGAACAATGGATGAATAACAATCGCAGCGTTGCAGATTCGATCGTGGCCCGGATCATTGCCGCAGCTCGTGCCCGTGCTGCCTCGCGAGCTGCGTCTGCAGCGGTGTCCAGAAAAGGCGGGTCCAAGCGAACGATGTTGCCCGGCAAACTCAGTGACTGTGTTTCGGGGGGCAAGGGAGACTCTGAGATTTTTATTGTCGAAGGCGATTCTGCGGGAGGTAGTGCAAAGCAGGGGCGCAATCGCAACTATCAGGCGATCTTGCCATTGCGTGGAAAGGTCTTGAACACCGAGAGCGCAACCCTCAAGAAAATCCTTGAGAATAAGGAAATTCAGGATCTTGTTTCGGCGCTTGGCTGCGGTATCGGCTCCAGCCTGAATCTGGCTGACCTCCGTTATGAAAGAGTGATCCTGTTAGCCGATGCTGATTCGGATGGGCATCACATTACGACTCTGTTGTTGACATTCTTTTATCGGCACATGCTCGGGCTGATTACTGCCGGGAGGTTGTACATCGGTGTTCCTCCTCTGTATCGCATCGATCTTGGCAAGGAAACATTTTGGGCGGCAGATGAAGCAGCACGCGAAGAGATTATCGAGCAGTACACTGGTCGAGCCAAGCCGGAACTGACGCGTTTCAAAGGTCTGGGTGAAATGATGCCCAAGGTGTTGTGGGACACGACCTTGAACCCGGAAACCCGTCGTATCCAGAAAGTCGAAATTGACGATCAATTGGAAACCGATCGGGTGATCAGTGATTTGATGGGACGTGACGCTTCAGCGAGATTTCGATTCATCATGGATCGCGCAGAGGATGCCGAAGCCATTGATGTGTGATCAACAAGCCTGTGTCAACGACTCATGATGGCGCAGACCGCTGGTCACATAGGATTGTTCGGGCGGCTTCGATCAATATCGTTCTTAATGGCGGGGGCGTTCACTACTTGACCGATGGAATAGGCGAGTCGTCCCAGCATTCCGAAATACGTGAACGTGATGCCAATGGTAAGTGCGATCGATGCGATCACTCCGATGGCAGAGTCCATCGACCACGTGACCGCAATGAACAGAAACAACCCGATCAACAGAAGTCCGGAGGAAAAGTAGAATCCGCCCCATTCTTCCTGGCACTTTGAAACGCTCCGGGCAAGTTCTGGCGAGAATGGACTGAAAATGCTGTTCATGTCCATCATCGATAGCAGAATGAAAGGCAACAGCAGGTAAATTGTAAACATCGTAATGAACACGGAAAGCATGGCTGGGCACTGCGATATTAAACAGATGCTCCATATCGGAATGGTTGCCAGTCCGCTGGCAGCCAGGACCAGAATCAACTGATCGAACCATTGTAAGATGTCAGTTTTGGGCCATTCTTCGACACGCTCTTCGTGATTGGCGACCGACAGCAAGATCGCGAACGCACAGCTGACTGTCACTGCTCCAAGGATGAACCCGCCGAACATCATTCCAAGGGTCAGCAGTAATTGCATTGGCTCGGTTTTGATACTCAACAGCAACGCGGTCGGAATCGCTGCTGCAACCGACAGAACGACCCAATGCATCAGCACGCCGGGATCCTTGAAAATGCCAAAGATGTTATTGAGCCATTCAATGACGTTCGGTGTGTCCGGGTAAACGGGACTGGTTTCTTTTTCTTCCTCGCGAGCTGCCTCGGCTAGCAGATCGTCAGCCGACTTCTGAAATGGGTCACGCTCGCGTACTGCGGTCACGGGCTGTTCAAACCCAAACGTTTCAGCGTTTTCGATGTTGATTTCAGGTTGCTTGCGGACCTTGGGAGGTCGCGGAATCGTGATCGGCGAGTAGCAGTCATTGCACGTGGTCGTCTTGCCAGTGTCGGCAGCTTTGACATACCTCATCGAACCGCAAGTCATGCAGGTCACACGAAACTCTGACTCGTGTTCAACTGACTGAGCTTCTGGATTCCGGGGTGGCCTGATTTCAGATCCAGTCCCAGATGCCGCGCCCAACGCTCGGATGGCATCGATCGCATTTGAATTTCCCGCCGGGGACGGAGCGGTAGGCGAGGTTGTGGAGTCCGTGAATTGGGAAAGTAACGCCTCGTCGTCTGTAGAGATCGCGGGGCCTCGATTCTTTTTCGTACCTGCACCTGGATCGTCTGCCGCAGAGAAAGTTCCGGGTTGGGGGGCTTCAGGAATTTTGGTCGGCGGCAACGGAGTGTCGGCAAAAAAAGCATCGTTGCTGGGTGAGGCTTTGGAGTTGCTGGGTGAGGCTTTGGCGTTGGTGGATGCGGGTTGGGGTGGCTTCGCTGCCTTGGCGGGATTCGAGGATGAATCCGCTGTGGGAGAGTCGTTTAACGTTAGCCAATCATCGTCGTCATCCTTATCACTGGATTTTGGAGCGATTCCGGGAGTCAGGAAGTTTTGCTCGCAGTGGGGACATTTGACGCGTTTGCCCGCCGCATCGTCGGCAACCGATACCGACCCATTGCATCGGGGACATTGAAGCGACTTCGGCACGGCCATCCCCAAATCACAGGAAAGAATCATCACGGGAAATATCAAACAGCAGCATCATTCTATCCAACAACCCCTTGTTAATTGCAGTGGACTGATCGGATGTGTCGAAAAAATCGACTTCATCGTTTTTCGACAGGGTACATGGTGATCTGTTGGGGCCTTGCGAAGGATGGCAGCCGTCAAGGATGGCTGTGTTGCCGAAGGAATTTTTCCATTTCCCACATGGTCCATTGAAAATAGACGTTATTTTCTCTTCCATAGTTGAAGAACCCGTGTCCCGCTTCGGGATATTCGATGAACTGAGATTGGCCTCCAACAGCAGTCAGCCGTTTTTGAAATGCGTGAATCAATGGGGGAGGAATGAGCGAATCTTTGCTGCCGCTGAGAATCAGCATCGGGGGTAGTCCTTTGCGGGTCTGGTGGGCAGGTGAAAACTCGCGTGGGTCGATCTCTGCGTTGATGCATTTCTTTT
>Ga0315334_10000509_pt1 | contig 23792 bp, 18 predicted proteins | sample M150034915metaG_FD_205555 | JGI IMG/M metagenome (GOLD analysis project Ga0315334, IMG submission 205555) | Ammonia-oxidizing marine archaeal communities from Monterey Bay, California, United States - M1 500m 34915 | ecosystem: Environmental > Aquatic > Marine > Intertidal zone | place: USA... | reverse complement strand
ATCGGAATCTACCGAATTAAGCAGATTTCTGTATGGGTCAACCTCGAACGAATCGAGAATGAGAAGGTCGGCAGCTAGACCTGGTTGAATCCTACCGACTTGAGCGGTCCAATTTACTTCATCAACAGGATTTGTCGTAATCATTTGAACCATTTCAAAATCGGTGAAAATATTTCCGAGGACATTTGTGTCCCACCAATCGGCGACCTTAATTTCATGCAAGACATTTTTTGCACCCGATGGTGCCCAATCTGGTGCCACAGAAATGCTGACTCCAGCAGCTTTGGCTGCTGCGATGTCTGCAGTATCACCGTAAAGGAGTAAATTCGACATTGGTGACCAAACCAAAGAAGCTCCAACGCTAGCCATTATCTCAAATTCATTCGAAGTAAGGGCAGTGCCATGAATGATGACTAACTCATCGATTATTAGATCGTTATTTACTAGAGCATCAAATTCTGCTCGTGAAGGCTCATCGATACCTTCAGCGAGATGAACTAACCAAGCATCGAGGTCACCATCTGCCAAGGCAGATTTGATGTGAGAACCAGAATAATCATCCGGGAACCAACTTCCTCCGACACGAGTTTCGATTCTATCCTTACCAAAATTATACTGTTCTACATTTCGAGCTAGAATTGAATCGAATGTAGCAGTATCCTGTGAAGTTGAACCTTGAATAGCAGTTGTACCACCAGATATCGAGCGGACTTCAGCGAATTTCATAGCTTCAGATATCAGGTCACAACCATCATCTCCACCGTCGTTAACACCATTTTCGACTTTAGTAATTGACTCTTTGTAGTAATCTTCAGTTCGCCATTCATAGCGATTGTCCCAACCATTTGTACCATGATCCCAGAGTGGTATGAAGTTGTAATGAGGATGATTATGAGTGTCGATTAATCCCGGATATATTACACCACTTGTTTCGATAATAATTTCGACTCCTTCTGCGATATCAGGAGTTAAATCGTCAGAACTCCAAACCGCTTCAATGATTCCATTAGTAACCAATACTTGACCATCCTCAATTACTGAATTTTCAGCAATCATAGTTACAATCTTGCCCTGTAATATGTATGATCCAGAATGTATGTGATCTCTGACTGGATAACATGTTCCCTGCAAGTGATTAATTCCAACCCATGGCTGGTCGTTAGCACCACCAGGAGTTGGGCCATCTACGATTTTCCCCCATAATTCATTTGCATCATATCCGTAAGGTATGCCATAATCTGAATCATTTCCAGGATATGTGACTGAATCGATAATACTCATGCTGCTATCGTAAATTGTGATTGAGTCTCCATCCCAAAAATCGAATTCAATCTGTGTATTCGATCTAAAAAATGTCACATAAGCATCTGGCTGAATAATAGTGTCCCAACCAATTGAACAGGCCGGAGAACCAGCATTTGCTGCATCGTCAATCCAAAATCCTCCAAGATCAATCGCAGCTGATGTTGGATTGAAAATTTCTAAAAATTGATTTGAATATTTACCAATCTGCCCATCACCATTCCAATCGATTCCACCGTATTCTTCACTACTAGGTGATACATAAATTTCATTGATAATCACAGATGTTGGATTTCCTTCCTCTGCTTGAATTACCTGTAAAGGTGAAAATATTGAGATTAACATCAGGAGTATTATCGAGGCGGCTAGTGAGCGCATTAAGATGGCGGTATAGTGGAAGCATATTGAATCTATCAGGTTCAATGTTGAATGACAACGGTGCGAAGCACCGATAAGTCGCCATTACACGGGGTTAATCGTGACGGACTATCAACCTCGCCAGACTGTCCTAGCGGCAATGATGGTTCTCAGCATGTCCTTGGCAGGATGTTTTGGCGGAGATGAGACTAATCTTCATTCAGATTTTATTTGGGATGAGGACATGAATTATGTTGATGACCCATTGACGCATGAAGATTCTAGAATTTTTATTATCGGCGATCCGATGAATAATATGACTTGGGGAAATGCATCTTGGGCTGTTTTCGGAAATGAAGAAGGTGGCAATTGCTGTGAACACTATTTGGCGGGAACCAAGGAGGGTTGGATACTGAATTTTGGTGGGGAGTATCCGACTTGGTCAGAAGACCGAGGGCATACATGGAATGAATACCTCCCGAGTATTTTTTCACAAATTGGTTGTAGAGAACCTAAGCCAACCGTGCCAGGGCAAGAAGGATTAGGAGAGGGTAGTATTGTTCAGGCGACAAATGGTGATTTGATTTCTATGGGCTGGTTCCCATATCCAAGCACCAGTGGTGCAGACCAATTCTACGCATTCTTTTACGATGCAGAAGATCAAGCTTGGTCTTGGTGTTTTAATCGAACTCCTGAACCATTTTACGATCGTTCATGGCAGGTTGAAGTAATTGGACCAATCAATGGTGGAATTTATGGAAATGGGCCATGGGCAAGTATTGTCATCTCGAATTTTTGGCATCAAGTTCAGAATATTGGTGGACAAATTTCGACTGATGGATTAAATTACGATTTCTTTTCTTTTCCAGATCGCGATGCGAATTTAGATGTAATCGAAGTGGATTTGACAGCAATTGATTTGGGGCCGGAATGGGATTATACAAAACCACACAAGGAAATGAGATCATTCCCTGTGCCTTCGGGTGGACTGTACTTTCCAAATTACTTCCTTGACGGCACCGATGCATTCCTTGACACTTCACTAAATTGGTGGGGTGCAACTACATTGAATGGTTCTACTCTACCTTCTGAATATTGTTCACTTGATTCTTCAACAGCACTTCACTGCTTTGAGTCAATGCCTAGTGGTGTTGGAATAACGCATTACGTTTCATGGGATGGTGGCGAGACTTGGGATTGGCAAGATTATAATTTGACAGATTCTGCAACGGAACTTGAAGAATGGGAATGGCATTCAAGCGGAGTTCATGATTTGATGGTATTGAATATTCGATATCAGAGTTCAGAAGGTCCAGATGTTGATTTGTCTTACCATATTCGTGGATTTTCTGAATCTTTAATTCCAGATCAAAAAACATACATCGGACTTGGAGATTTAGATTCAACATCTGGCGCGGGTGCAGACATCAGATTCGATTTCGCCAGCATGGGTATATTACCAGATGGTGGTGCATTCATCGCCTACCATGATTCTTCGGATCCAGATCCGTTATTTGCAGTCGAACTACTCCTTCCAACTAAATATAGTTTGGAATCAATTTGAGAGAGGTGGATGGAATGAAAGAGGATACAATCGACCAAAATACATCAATGGGATGGCGAGATAAGATTCACGAAGTTATTTTTGAAGCGGATACAAAATCTGGAAAATATTTTGATATTGTGCTGTTAATTTCAATTCTTTCATCTGTCCTTGCGGTATCGCTTGAAAGTGTAGATTCAATCGATGCCAAATATCATTTGGAATTGGTTTGGATTGAGTGGTTCTTTACGATTCTATTCTCAATAGAATATATTTTACGAATAATTTCTGTTCGAAAACCATCTAAGTACGTGACTTCATTTTTTGGAATAGTCGACTTACTCGCTATCTCACCAACCTACCTGCGCATTATTTTCCCCGGCGCTCAAAGTTTGTTGGTAATTCGAGCGTTCAGATTGCTACGAATTTTTAGAGTTTTCAAACTTTCTCGTTACATCGGTGAAGCAGCAGTTCTCCAAAAAGCATTCATGCAATCGAAAACTCGAATCATCGTCTTCTTGTCAACTGTTTTCGTTCTTTGTGCAATTTCAGGTGCAGGAATGTACACGGTTGAAGGATCGGAGAGTGGATTCACTTCGATTCCACAATCGGTTTATTGGGCAATTGTAACATTAACGAGTACCGGATATGGTGACATAGTTCCTATCACGACTTTTGGAAAGATGATTGCAGTTTTCATTATGATAATGGGATATTCGCTAATTATCGTCCCGACTGGAATAATGACTACCGAATTGGTTCGTATTGGGCCGGTTAGTACACAAGCATGCAAATCTTGTTCGAAAGAAGGGCATGATGCCGATGCTAAATATTGCAAATTTTGTGGTTCGGAACTCTGAATTACTCAACAATAAACTGTACGCCGATGCCATCTACTGAAAATGCGGATGCAGCTTTTGGAGATTCTCCATCATTCATCGAGCCTATCGATGCTCTCGTTTCGCTCTGAACTCTCAACCAATCAGATTCAGCTAGTTCTTGACCATCAATCCAAATCGACAAAGAAATTGTCGCTTCGACATCTAAATCGAGGTCTTTTCGCTTTGCTTGAACTCGACGAATTATGTCGCGACCGAGGCCTTTTGAGAGGAGTGCATCGTCTAGGCTGAGGTCGAGAACCAATGAAACATCTCCGACATCTTCATCTGAAATGGTTGAAGCGGCATAGCCATCCTGTTCGACACGATGAATTTCAATGTCTTCTATGGTAATTTCATATCCGGCGAAGAAGCAAATCCCTGAATCAATTTCAAGCAAGACCGCATCTGAGTCTGCCTCTGCAAACAATGCTAGAACAGATGGTAAATCTTGTCGACATTTCTTCCCAAGAGCTTTGCGATTTGGTAGAACTTCAATACGCTGAAATCGATCCAAATCATTCTCGGTCGTAAGAGATTCAACGTTCAATTCCTCTGCTAGGATGTCGTGGAATTCAGAGATATCTGGACCTCCAACTATCCATCCTGATTTACATGGAAGGCGTTGGCGTCGATTTGATTCAACGCGAATTCGCCGTCCGGTTTCAGCTAAGGTACGAACTAAAGCCATCTCTTGCTCAAGTCCGTAATTCATCGGTGGGAGGGTGCTTTCAACAAGGTCTGAACCAACTGGCCAGTCCGTCAAATGAACCGAAAATCCAGTCAAATCTCGATGAATTTTGTCAACTATGAATGGTGCAACAGGTGCCATCAATTTACAGACGGTGATTAGAACTTCATGAAGAGTAAATTGACAAGCACGTTTATCGGTTGAATCATCATCATCCCAAAGTCGTCGGCGACTTCGGCGAACGTACCAGTTTGACAAATCATTTACAACAAAATCTTCCAAATCTCTTCCAGCTTTGTGGAAATCCCAGGAAACGAATTGCTCATGATATGATTGCGCGACGGTGTGTAAGCGAGATAGAATCCATCTGTCCAAACCACTTCGTTGAGAAATAGGGATGAATGTACTTTCATCCTCTGAATCGAAGCCATCGAGAGCGGCATAATCTGAATGGAACTTGTGTACATTCCATAATGTCAAAAACATCTTTGCATAAGTTTCGCGAACTCCATTCGAATCAAAATTCGTTGAATTCCAAGGTGCACTTTGTGTCATCATGTACCAGCGTACTGCATCGGCACCTTCGCGATTGAAATGGTCCCAAGGATCGATGGTATTACCATGAGTCTTACTCATTTTCTTTCCTTCTTTATCCATTATTAGGCCAAGAGATAGGCAACGTTTGTAAGCTAAATTATCGAAAACAGTTGTTGAAACTGCAAGTTGAGAATAGAACCAACCACGGGTTTGGTCAACTCCCTCACAGATGTAGTCAACAGGGAATGAGTTGGAAAATTTATCTTCATTTTCGAATGGATAATGCCATTGGGCAAAGCTAGCACAACCCGAATCGAACCAACAATCCATGACATATGGTTCACGAATCATTTCACCTGAACACCCTTTGCTCGGGCAATGCAGTTTGACTTCGTCAACATATGGTCTGTGGAGCTCAGGCGGGGTTGGAGAATCTGCAGTTTTCATATCCAACATTTCTTGAATTGAACCAATGCAATGCTCTCCATTACAGTCTGGACAAATCCAAACCGGGAGGGGGGTTCCCCAATATCTCTCGCGACTAATTGCCCAATCCTTGATGTTACGTAACCATTCACCGAATCTACCGGTTCCTATCCATTCAGGAGCCCATTCGACCTTATCGTTTAGTTCTAAAATTCGGTCTTTAACAGCAGTCATTTTTACAAACCAACTATCCATTGCATAGTAGAGTAGCGGATGGTCGGTTCTCCAGCAATGAGGGTAATCGTGAGTATAAATCTGCTCACGATAAAGTAGATTTTCTGCTGCGAGCAAATCAATAATTTCAGAATCACAGTCTTTGACATATTTCCCATCCAATTCTGGGTGAACCCCAGAAACAAAGTTTCCATCCATGCCAACGGTATGCTGTGCCGGGAATCCTTTCTCCATACCGAGATTGTAATCATCTTCTCCATACATCACCGCGGTATGGACAACACCAGTTCCATCGGTTGTTGTTACGAAATCAGCACCGACGATAATCCATGCAGATTCAGAATCACCAACTTCAATCGCGTTTGGGAACAGAGGTTCGTATGATTTACCAATTAATTCTGAACCCTTGAATTCTTCAATCACCTCAACATGGTGTCGTAATACGGAATTAAGTAAATCGGATGCTAGAATTAATTCTTCTCCGATTGCAGCACCGCCACGTCCATCCCACGAATCTGAAGGTGCTGCAGTGACACGGACTCGTGAGTATTTCACCTCTGGTCCAACTGCGAGTCCGACATTTCCTGGCAGTGTCCAAGGAGTGGTTGTCCAAGCGAGAATCGAAGCATCATCATCGACGAGATTGAATTTGATAAAAACAGAGGGTTCAGCCACTTCTTTGTAGCCTAAAGCGACCTCGTGGCTGGAATAACTCGTTCCAGTTTGGGGGCAGTAGGGTAGTACTTTATGTCCGCGAAAGAGTAGGCCTTTGTCGAACATTTGTTTGAGTGACCACCATGTTGATTCGATGTAATTATCATGAAAAGTGACGTAAGGATCTTCCATATCAATCCAGAATGCCATACGATCGCTCATCTCACGCCAAGCCTGCTCGTAAGTCCAAACACTTTCCTTACACTTCTGGTTGAAAGCCTCCATTCCATAGGCTTCAATTTCTTCATTGGACATCAGATTCAGTTGTTTCTGCACTTCGATTTCAACTGGCAAACCATGGGTGTCCCAGCCCCCTTTTCGCTCGACGATATGCCCTTCCATAGTTTTCCATCGGCAAACCATATCTTTGTACAATCGCGATAATACATGATGGATTCCAGGCCTGCCATTTGCAGTCGGTGGGCCTTCAAGGAAGGTGAACGGACTGGCGCCGGCACGGCGCTTCTCAATGGACTGAGCGAAGGTTTTCTCATCGCTCCATTTGTCCATAAGATGCTTTTCGAGAGCAACCACATCGAGGTTGCCGACTGAATTAGGCACGGCCATGTAGGTTGCGAGCCGAGATTATGTCTTGAACTTGACCGGCTCGCCCAAAGGGCGAAGGATTTCTTTACGAGAATTAATAACACTCCGTTATCACCAATGACCATGGCGGATACGATAACATTCTCAGTTGGGGGGATGACCTGTGAAGGATGTTCGGGAAGGGTTCGAGATGGTCTACTATCGGTGAACGGTGTTTTATCTGCTGAAGTATCTCACGAAACTGGAACTGCTGTTGTTCAACATGATAACATTTCGAAAGATTTGTTGAGCGGTGCGGTAAAGGCGATTGGATACACAGTCGATGGCGAAGGTGATGAATTTCATTGGAAAGATGGTGGCGTCTGGCGTCAATCTGCAAGCAACACCAAATGGTGTTTGATTGGATGTTCCATCGGTGAATTTGGAACTCTGGGGTACTACGAATGGGCAGGTTGGCCACTGGAGGTTTCTATGGGGACAACTCTGTTTATTTTCCTTGCAATTTTGCCGATTATTAATGGATTAATCACAAGTGTTGCTTTAGAAACATCATTGTTAATGAGGGGTCAAATGGATTTCAATAATGCTCTGAAAACCGCACTAGGAATGTCATTTATTGGAATGATTGCAATGGAACTCGCCATGGAAGCTACTGATTGGTTGCTAACCGGGAATATAGGAATGACTTGGTGGGTAATTCCTCCAATGTTAATTGCGGGTTTTCTTACTCCATGGCCATACAATTATTGGCGTTTGAAGAAGTACGGTATGGCTTGCCACTAGTTACACTTGGTAAGGTTCAATGCTAGTCTTGAGTTCCATACCACATGGGCGAGGTCATGGCGGAAGATTGGCATGAACTAGAACGTCGTATTGTAGATTGGCTTAGAGAATACGCCAACAATAATCAAATCACTAGTCTAGTGGTTGGAGTTTCTGGGGGTATCGATTCAGCAGTAACCTCTGCCTTATGCGCTAAAACAGGATTGAATACAATAGTCCTAAGTATGCCAATTCATCAAGAAAAATCACAATCTAATCTTGCTGATATGCAAATTGAATGGTTAAAATCAAAGTGGGATAATGTTGAAAGTCATTTGATAGACCTTAGTAGGACTTATGATACGTATAGTCAATATGATTTATCCAAACAAATTTTGTCAGATTTATCTTTAGCGAATACAAGAGCTAGGATACGGATGACTACTTTGTATGCCATTGCGGGTTCTAACAATGGCATAGTCGTCGGAACAGGAAATAAGGTTGAGGACTTTGGAGTAGGCTTCTTCACTAAGTATGGTGATGGAGGAGTTGATATTTCTCCTATTGCCGATTTGTATAAATCAGAGGTCTACTCCTTAGCAGAGTCATTAGGCGTGATTCCTGAAATTCAGGACGCATCTCCTACTGACGGCCTGTGGGATGATGGTAGAACCGATGAAGATCAAATAGGTGCTACATATGAAGAATTGGAGTGGGTAATGAAAGAAATTTCAAAACCATCTAATGCAAAACTCACTAAAAGACAATCGGAAGTTATGGAAATATATCTGAAACTTAACCTGATGAATTCTCATAAAATGCACCCTATCCCTATTTTTAAAAATACAAAACGATAATTCTTAGTTTCATATGATATAGTTTGAAGGTGCGAGATATGAGTATGCAGAGATGTGGTGAAGATGAAGTCCTTGCAGCTATTGAGGACGATGAAAAAATCAGCCTTATTTTAGTTAAGAGAGATGCTACATCGATTAAACTTACAAAAATTATTTCTTATGCTGAAAAATCTGATATTAAAATCATTCATGGGTCTGAAAATGATTTATGGCGGATGGCTGTAAACAACTCAGATACGACACCGGATGTTCTGGCTCTCGTCGGCAGAAATCCCTCAGCATCTTTCGATGAAATTTTACAAGATGGTGGGTTGATTTGGTTACTTGCTGGAGCTGCGTATCCAGTTAATATTGGATTTTGTATCAGAACTGCAGAAGTATCTGGCGCAGCTGCAGTTCTAATCGATGCACAGATGAATAATGCAGACAGAAGCGCATCCAAACGTGCTTCAATGAAAGCTCATCGATTTATTCCAGTACATTGGATCGATGGTATTGAAGCAATCAATGAAGCAAAAGAAGCTGGTTTTCGCATAATTGCGGTAGAAGATGTTGGCAAATCTACTCCCTGGGAGGTAGATATGACAGGAGATGTAATTTTGATTGTAGGTGGTGAAAAATATGGGATTTCAGATGAAATTATCCGATTAGCAGATGAATGTGTCCGAATTCCAATGACTGGATTTGTTCCATCTTTCAATTTACAAGCGCCACTCAGTGCGGTCGCGATAGAAGCTCAGCGCCAACGAAATCAGTGAAGACCGATATCGCCTGCAGCGAGAATGATACCACACATTATCGTAGCACCAAGGAGCACATTGACCAGTGCCGATCGACCGGTTTCAGGATTATGCACGTCAGGTAGAACATCAACGGTCGCAACATAGAGGAATGTTCCGCCACTGAATAGCATCATCAAACCAAGAATAAAAACTTCAATATCTTGCATCATTGTGAAGGCTATAATTATCATTAATGGGGTTGCTAACGAGAAAATTAACACATCCCGAAAAGCTAATTTTCTGTCGCCTCTTTCATGTAGGCTGAATGCTCCAACGCTTAATGAAGTTGGGAATTTATGGGATAAAACAGCGATTAATACCAACATCGTAACTCCGTTACTGGCACTCGATGCCGCCGCGCCGATAACCAAACCATCGGTTGCGGCGTGAATTGTCAAACCGATTATTGCCATTATAGGACTTTCAGGATGATGGACGTGTTCATGGCCGTGTGAATGGGTGTGGTCGTGATGTTCTTCATGAACTGCGTGGCCTATACCCGTCCCTTCTAAAATCAACATAAACAAGAATCCAGCGAGGACAGCACCACCAGTAGTAATGCCAACCTCAATCTCTTGTCCTGCGATATGAAATCCTTCTGGAATGACGATTAGTAGTGCTGATGCGATTAAAATTCCTGAAGCAATTCCTGTGGTTCTTTGTAAATCTATGAAATTTGTGAATTTTCTCTGAAGTGGAATAATTCCAGCAATTAGAGAAATTATCAAAGTTAGCGCCGCTAAATCGTAGGGCGTAGGCACCATCTTATACGCTCCGTGAACAACTCCCCTTCTCAACTTGACGAATTTTGTAGTGGAGTATTGCGTTGAATTGAAGGGGGACGGTCACGCCGAGCATAATGTGAACATCCCAACAGAGTTACAATTGATGCTTGCTGGCGGGAATGGACCAACCAAGCAGAAGGCGGCTAGATTAGTTGTTGATCTCGCATCGACTGCTGGGGCTGATGAATTCATTCGATGTGAGCATGCTCACGTGTCGGGGGTGAGTGTAATTACCGGTGGGCACGGTTTACGGAAGTTTTTGGCAGATATTTCTGGTGACTCAGAGGGTCTAGTCTCGATTCCAACGACTTTGAATTCTGCAGGATGTGACCAACATAGAATGGATGAGATGGGAATTGATTATCCTGATTTTTTAGAACATCAATTCGAAATAATTCACGCCTATTCAGAACTTGGTATTGAAGCAACTCTTTCTTGCACCCCTTATGATAGTGAATTAGACTTGGTAGAGGGAATCGGTTCATGGGCCGAATCTAATGCAGTATGTTTTTCCAATTCCTACACTTCTTTGATTACAAATCGAGAATCTGGGCTGTCAGCCCTTGCTACAGCATTAACTGGATGGGCACCTTATTGGGGATTACATATTGATTCCAATCGAATGCCAAATATCCTCGTTGACGTTGAATGTCCTATGGATGATTTGACTGATTGGAGCATTCTTGGAGATTGGATCGGTAAGCAAATTCTCCCGAATTGGAATCTACCTTGGGGGATGATGCCACGGATTCGTGGATTACCTGAATCCGCAAGTTTTGAGATGCGGAAAGCATTAGCAGCTGCGGCTGCGAATTATGGTTGCCCCTTGTTGTGGGCAGATGGTCAAACAGTCAAAGCGCCAGAAGTTGAATCATATGAGGGGTATCTGACATTTTCTGATGATGATCTTCGTGGCAGATATCGGGACTTAGCGCCAACAGGAATTGTTGACCTAGTCGTCATCGGTTGCCCCCAAGCCAGTGTTGGTGAGGTTCGAGCTACTGCAGCTGCAGTCAGAGCAAGAATGGAATTAGGTGAAAAAATTTCAGATCACCGTTTGTGGATATTCACCAGTGGACATAATTATAAATTACTTGAAGCGGATGGAACGATAGATATTCTCGAAGAAGCCGGGGCTTTGGTATTGCGCGATACATGCCCAGAGGTAACTCCTTACAACCGGGAAAAATATAACCACATCTTGACGAATTCTCTCAAAGCAGAACATTATTTGACATCTGGTTTGAATAGAATGCCGACTAGCGTTACACCCATTTACGAATGCGTAGCACACGCTTTTGATTCTACACTGATTGAATCTATACGGCCAGTTTTGAAAACCAAAGCCTCGGTGCCAATGCATTCCAACAAAACATACCAGAGTGGAGATTGTGAAATGGTTGGCTCGAGTTTACCGAGTCAATCTGAATGGCTGATACAAGGAAAGGCTTTGGTCAGCGATGTTCCAATCACCTATCTTGGATATGTGAATCGTGACACTGGTGTAATTGAAGATCCGGGGCATCCTCTTGATGGAGTTGCGATTGAAGATACGATTTTTATCTATCCGAAGGGTTCTGGTTCGACCGTTGCACCCTTCGTATTGATGGGATTAATCTATACAGGTAAAGGCCCTAAAGGGATAATCAACAGAGATGTTTGCCCATTGACTCTACCCGCAGCTTCACTTCTCAGCGTGCCATATGCTCATGGATTTGAGGGTGATCCAACCCTCGCAATTAACTCCGGCGATGAGATAAGTGTCGAACTTGTGAATGATAAAGTCAAGTTGAATGTTATTTCTCGCTCAAGCGAGGATTGATGACCAATTGTCCTCGCAATGCCTTTGTGAGTAACAGACCAGACCCGAATCCCTGTAGGCCTCAAGACCTCGGAAAGTTCGAAATTGTCAAGGCAGATGGTGCTGCGCGTTTAGGTAAACTTCACACAAAACACGGTGTTCTAAATACACCAATGCTTTTACCCGTCGTCAATCCTAATATTCGAACGATTGAACCTCGTGAAATGTGGGATCGATATGGTATTGAAGGATTGATTACAAATTCATATGTTATATGGAAACATGATCGATTGCACAAACCCGGATTGAAAGATGGCGTTCACGCCTTGTTAGATTTCCCTGGAGTAATCGTGACCGATTCAGGTACATTCCAATCCTATGTTTATGGGGATGTGGAGGTTGGTGTTGAAGAAATTGTCGAATTTCAAAAGAACCTTGGCGTAGATATCGGTACGATGTTGGACGTTTTTGGTAGACCCGACATGACACGTGAGCAAATCGAGCACGCAGTAGAAGAAACAATTTCACGTGCTCCAATCTCATTGAAATTAGCAGGAGAAAAATTATTGCTTAACGGGCCAATTCAGGGTGGATTATACTCCGATTTACGAGCAATTGCAGGTGAGCAGATGGGGCAGGTCACAGGGGATGTGCGTGGTTTTGCAGTGCATCCAATCGGGGGGATAGTTCCATTGATGGAGCGGCAGAGATACCGAGAATTATTCGAAATATTACTAGCAGCGAGGTCAACGATTCCACCAAACCGCCCCATCCATCTATTCGGCTGCGGCCACCCCCTGTTATTCCCATTGGCTATCGCCCTCGGCACGGATTTATTTGATTCAGCCGCGTATGCACTTTTTGCTAGGGATAATCGGTTGATGACACCAACCGGCACTCTAAAATTAGCTAATTTAACTGAGTGGCCAATTTCATCATCAGCATTATTTGGGAAAACTCCTGCTGAAGTTAGAGCAATGGGAGATAAAGAACGAGGTGTTCTAATCGCTCACCACAATCTCGAGATTACACAAGCGGAATTGGCGCGTTGTAGAGAGGCTGTTCGAAATGGAAAAATTTGGCAACTAGCAGAGCAGAGAAGCCATGCTTCTCCTCAATTACGTGAAGCTTTTCTATGGGTAATCGATCAAATGATATCACCGGATGAGGGTCCGATTGGAATCAGTTCACTGCGAGGTATTGCATCAACAAATCCGATTCGAGATGGCGGTGAAAATCTATCCGAAGATATTGAATTTAGGCCCCATATTTTACATCTAGAATCATTGTTAGCGACTAGGTGGCGCTTACCTGGAAGTTGGTGGGATTCTTCTACAGGTGAGCCAGAGCGAGTGGTGATAATTGAGGGCGTTTCCCCCCCTTGGCGCGAAACTGCATTACACACAGTAATATCATCTTTAATCGAAGTTCCCAAGTCAGTAATTCTTCTCTCGACACCTATTGGATTACTGCCATATTCTCTCGAAGACGTCTCACCATGGTGCCACATTGATTGTAGTGATGAGATATGGTCAGAATTCTCTGATATCGAAAACATCATCGATGATTTAGTCGAGTTGGGGCTAGATGGGTTGCCAGTTGAGAGGTTGACCCCTGCCCCTATTCCTGACTTCGATCCTGCCCAAACTATTGAAATTCGAAATTGGCTCGACCGATGTACGATTGTAGATAAATTATCGGTTCTGAATGGAATTTCTCCTCATGATGGTTGTAAAATTACTGAAGGTATGTTTAGTCGCCGTTCCAGAACCGATCGAATGATTAATGTTCATTCAAATGATGAACACATTCTTTCTCCACGTTTGATGGATGGAGCAATTTCATTGACATTATTTGGAGCTAGACGTCTCAATTTGTTGAATCCCTCACCTCCTCTTGAATTTGGGGAAGAATTTGATGGTGAGGAGGTTGACCACCCTGGAGTTGCTCGAGTTTTATTACGTGATGATGCGATTCCATTCGTCGGAGTTGGTCGGAATGTCATGCAAGGTTACGTTCTTGGAGCCGACCCTCATCTAACTCCTGGCCAACCTTGTTTAGTCGTTGATTCTGAAGGTGATTTGGTCGCACATGGAATCGCTGTTACAGGAGCTAGGGAGATGGCCTTCCTCACTAAAGGCATCGCGGTACGTGTTCGTGATGGTGCTCTAAAGGATAATCAATAGATTTTTGACAGCCCCGCCGGGGATTAATTCAAGTGGTTTCAGTGTGAGCGCTACACGACTCCTTTAGGAGTCGGCGGACTAACCATGGTAACTTCATCTGAGTCGGACCTTGTTATTGAGACAAGTGATCTCGTGAAAATGTACGGCCCGCACATGGCACTAGATGGTGTCAATTTAAAATTAAAAAGAGGAGCAACAGGTTTCCTTGGGCCAAATGGTGCTGGGAAATCGACATTTTTCAAATGCATTCTCGGTCTGATTAAGACGACGTCTGGAGGTGGCCGAGTACTCGGCTATGACATTCGGACTCAAGGTGAAATGATTCGCTCGAGAATCGGTTATATGCCCGAATATGATTCACTTGATCCGGATTTATACGCCATTGATCAAGTTCGATATTCGGGCGAATTACTTGGCATGAATTCGAAACAAGCGACTCAAAGGGCTCATGAGGTTTTGGAATATGTTGGGTTAAAAGATCAACGATATCGTAAAATTGATACCTTCAGCACAGGAATGAAGCAGGCAACTAAATTAGCGTGTGCATTGATTCATGACCCTGATATATTGATTTGTGACGAACCTACGAACGGGCTCGATTCGAGGGCCCGTGCATTCATGTTGGATACGTTGAGGAAAACCGTGACAGATGGTGGTCGTTCGGTTTTGATGAGTGGGCATGTAATGGATGATATTCAAGAGGTATGCGAAAATATTGTAATGATCCATCAAGGTAGAATTGTAGTTCATCGACAAATCGATGAATTAGCGAAACAGGTTGATGTCGAAATCGAGATTTCAGTTTGGGGTGGATCTTCAAAGATGCAAAATGCATTAGAAAAACAAGGAATGTCGGTTAGACGGCTTGGAAGGGTGATGAGGATTAAACAAGAATCTCCTGAAACAATCAATCTAATCTTATCCACTGCAGCAGATTGTAACGTCCAAGTACGTAAATTAAACGAATACAAACCTGATCTTGAAGATATTTTCCTATTAATCATGGAACGATTAGGACTAGAGGCCAAGGGTGCGAAGGATTTGATGACTGAAGGGCATACTGGAGGTGATGAGTATTTCTGAAGACGAGGTCAATTTGGAAGGTGGCCTGACTAGGATGGAAGTGGCTTATGGCTCTGGGGATGGCGACGAAGAAGCTTCGGCTAAAGTCGCCTCTCATGATGCTTCAATGGGGGCAATTTTTGAACAAAAATATCGACCATGGGAAGGTGAATTAGGGCCTCGATGGATTAGAAATTATGCGATATTCCGTCATCATGTCTACGGATTATTTACCTCAAAGGGTCATCGTCAGTATCATGCTTTTGTACGATTATCGATTGCTGTAATTTTCCTCGGTGCACTTACTCCAATCGCGATGTTATTCCTTTCCTCTCTATTCGGGGGTTCAGAAGATGAACTAGCCAGGTTGTGGGGTGTGAATCGTTATAATTTATGGGGGCAAGTATTGGGATATTTTCCTCGAAACTTATGTTTTTGGCCGCTTTTAACAGCGATGGTTGTAGGTGGTATGATCTCTGATGATAGAAGAAATGGTACTAGCGCGATATATTTCTCAAGACCGGTAACTCGAACCGATTACACGATAATGAAATTCATCAGTGTCGCAGTAATATTAGGATTCGTCATCATCTTTTCTTATGTTGCATATTACACTGCTGCAATAGTTTTCAGAGGAGAAGGCTGGGCTTATCTCGTAGACACCCTGCCATTATTTATCGCCGGATTATTTTGTGGAATTTTGTTAGTTTTCACCTATACTTCGATAGGATTAGCGCTATCTAGTATAAGTCAAAGTAGATTTTTCTCTGCAATTGCATTCTTGAGCGTAATCTACGGCACAAAACTCGTCGCATTATTGGTCGATACTCAATTCGGGTCTTCAATTCTATATATTTTGAGTCCGTACGATTGTCTAGCTCATATCGGCCAATATCTTCTCGGTATCGAATTGAATTATGATCACCCGTTGTCATTATCAATAGTTTCAATCATATTGATGAACGCAATTTCTATCGGAATACTGACTACTCGAGTCAGTTCATTGGAGGTGACTAGGGAATGAATGTTGATACAGTAATTCCAACAGTATTGATGGAAAATACTTCGAAATGGTATGATCAAGTAATTGGATTAAATGATGTTTCTTTAGCAATAGATGGGGGAGTCACGGGAATTCTTGGGCCAAATGGTGCTGGGAAATCGACGTTGTTCAAACTTTTAATGGGTCGATTGAAACCGAGCCAAGGCAGCGTTCGCCTTTTCGGAATCGATCCATGGAAAGACACATCTCCATATCGCAGAATTGGTTATGTTAGTGAATCAGAAAGACTCTATGATTGGATGACAGCTCAAGATTTTGTATCAACTCTAGCAAGGCTTCATGGAATGACAAGAGACGAAGCGAATAAACGTGCGGAGCATGTATTACGTTTCGTAGGATTACATGATGTTCGGCATAAGGAAATTGGAAAGTATAGCAAAGGTATGAGACAACGGGTAAAAATCGCACATGCATTGGTTCATGATCCGGATTTAATAATTCTAGATGAGCCATTGCATGGTTGTGACCCTATAGCTAGAACCAGCATAATGAATGTAATCAGGGAACTTGGTTCTCAAGGCAAGACTGTTCTCGTCTCAAGCCATATTCTAGAAGAAATTGAAAGGATTACTGAACAAATCGTAATTCTTCACAATGGTCGATTACTTGCACTTGGAAATTTACATGCTATTCGTGGATTATTGGATAAACATCCTCACAGAATTATGTTGACTACGGATGAACCAAGAAAATTAGCTTCCGCATTCATCGGTGAGAAGCCAATTTACGGTGTTCGATTCCCTGAGGACGGCAAGCTTGAAATCCAAACCAACAATCTTTCAGAGGCTCATTCGGTATTACCAAGAGTCATTGTCGAATCAAAAATTGCAGTAACTTCAATTGATAATCCCGATGACAATTTAGAATCTCTTCTCGGATATTTAGTTGGAGGTGATTCCTGATGGATGAGAAAGGTAGAGCACTTTCTGAAACCGTGTGGACCAGGTTGGATCGCAAAGCCGGAGCAATCGTTGAACTGACTATTCGTCAACTACGACATAGGATGTCTACTTGGGTTGTCTTCGGTGTCGGAATGCTTCTCATGGTGATGCTTCTAGCATTTTATATTGATGCGATTCGAGATGATTTCGATTCTATAGATAATGATGGTGATAGTGAAGATCCTGATGGAGACGGTTATCCAATTGGGCAAGAAAATAGGTATGGGACAGATAATTATAATGAATTTTCTTACCCCGGTTATCCTTATTTTATCTTTGAAAATGATATTGATTGGAATGATCAACCGAGGACTCATACAGGGAATCATACATGGGTAAATGTTGTTGGATATTTTACACCAACTTGGATAAATTATGATCCTCCTATTTGGGATCAGTGGTCGGAAACTGTAGATTGGAATGATGTTGAAGTTTGCTCTGACGAGAATTTAGATTTTGATTCGAACTTAAGGTGGGAGACTGCTTGTAAATTTGATAATGGTACATATCTGATGTATGGCATCGGATTTATTGCTGAAGGGACTCTTGAAGTTCCAGACCAATATAGTGCTAGTTGGGGTCGATTGACTGACTATGTTGAAATTGATCCTGACCCGGCTTCGATGTATATTGACGAAGACGACATTGATTGGGATTTCAAATTGGGAACCTCAAGCCAGGGATTCGATGACGATGGCGATTGTTTGAAGATTGGTTGGATAGATTCCCAAGGAAACCCAATTCAAGAGAATATGGATCAAAATCGTAACGGAATTCCTTGTGATGTCATCTGGATTGTGAATGATTTAGGTGAAATTATTTCAATAAGTGCTGATTCAAACGTCGACGAAGATCCAGATGATTCTAAGTTTCTCGGGGAATCAAGTCACCGCACCTTCATTATTGGCACTGGCAAAATTGCATTTGTCATGATTCTTGGACTATTTTTACCCTTATTCCTTGCCCTAGGTTTAATCCGTGATGAAACAGAAAATGGCACTTTGCATTACCTCTTGTCTAAACCGATTCATCGTGCGGAATTCATTCTTTATCGGTTATTAGGCTACATGGCTTTGGTAGGAACTTTTGTGTTTATTATGGTATTTATGATGTCTCTAGTCACTTCAGTCATAGGTCCAGGGGACGACCTTATTCGATTGGGGGATTTCCCTGTTTGGTTAGGAATTGCATTTGCAACAATTCTCGTTTTGGCTGCTTACGGTGCAGTGTTCAATACCCTAGGCTTAATCTCTCCAAAATATGGTGTCTACATCTGCATTATTTTCGGTGTGTGGGAATTTTTGATGGGATTATTTACGATTACAATACCAAATGCTACGATTCCTGTTCTCTCTGTTTCACATTGGGGGATACAGATGATTGATGCAGTAGTACTAATCGTTTGGCCAGATACATTACAGTACCAAGAAATGTCTTCAGCATTCAATCTAGAAACAGGAATTTCTTGGTTTTGGCATCCTCCAGTTCATACACTTCAGACTGGTAATCCAGTAGTTGCTTTGATTGTGAGCATCGTTCTACTGTTGGTAGTGACCGTACTAATGGTTGGTATGGGTCAGGCAGTTTTCAGAAACCGAGAAATCATGTGAGGCGGTTTAATGAGAGAGAAATTATCTAAGTTTGTCGGAGATTTTTCATCTTTATGGCGATTAGATGTCATGCCACCTCTTCGCCGTCTCTCTTGGTGGTGGTGGTGGGTTATCATCTTCATTCCGAATCCTGATGATCCTCAAAAATCAAAACAATTGATGGTTCTTTGGTCATCAAAAGATACTCCGATCATCCGGGTAAACGATTATTGGTGGAATCCCAAATATAGAATAAAAATTGATGAACATGGTGGTCATATCATTCCAGGAATGATTTGTTCATGGTGGTTTGATGGAGATAAAATGTACGAATCCATGCTAATGCGTGAATGTAAAATGGCTTCGATTGATGATAAACATCCTTTATGGCCTGGTGAAGGAAGTGGCCTCGGTGCTGGAGCAGTTGTGCCGTTCACCGATGAAGATATTTCTATTGGGTTAGATGAAGGCGAGAGGAGGTTCTGGTTAAATTTGGTCAGTGATGATAAATCTAGAAAAGAAGGTGCCCCTGCTACTTTTGAAGCAGAATTAACACCTACTTGGGGTCGACCTAGCACTCTTACGTATAGGAATAATATTTTCTTCGCTAACATGGGTTATGATATCCTCCGCATCCAAGGTACAGAAGCAAAATTATTGGTGGATGGAGAGAGGATGAATGGTACTGCCTATTTTCAGAAGGTCAGCGTTCAAGCTCCAAGTTTCCCCTGGTTTTGGGGTATGCTTCATTTTGATGATGGTTCCTATCTAGATTGGTTTATGCCCCATGTCTCGATGACTTGCTTCAACGTCGACGACAGACCGTGGAGGATTCGTGATATTTTCCGCAATCCAAATGTTGGAACCGGAATCTTTCATGATGCTCGGAGGGATAGAACTGAGAATTTCAAACGATGTGAGCTTGAATTGATTGAGCCGAAGAAAGGAGAAACCCCTCTACGCGATGAAGAAGGAAATTCATTACCTAGATTTAGAATTAGAATTTGGAATGGAAGAACTCAAATTTCTGTCGAAATCCGAGCTGTTTCTCGCGCGCGATGGACATTTGATCAACCAACTCGAGCTGGAATGGTTAGCCACTTAACTTACAATGAATACCCCCTTGAAGTGGAGAGAATAGCGATTCTAGACGAACAGGGTCTTCGCACGTTGAAAGATTATGAATGGTTGGTTGGAAATGCCGAACACGCTTGGGGTTTACTCCATTAAATTATGACTATGAAATTAGTATATATCTTTGAAAATAATGTTTAAATAAACGAGTGAGTACAATGATTCAAGATATAGTCGATGAAGCTAAATCTGAATTAGACGAGGAGATAATAAGAGGTAAATTTTCTAAGATTTCAGATGAAGAAGAAGTCATTTGGGCGGGGTTTCCATCAGCTTTTTCGATGTTAGAAAGATATTTTTTAGTGGGACTGATTTTTCTGATACATCTGTCATTCTTTTGGGTCGCAGAAGAAGTGAAATTTCAAGGAGATGGCTTGAATATTATACTAAGAATGCTACTGTTAGTTTTCGATAAAATCGATATGCTAAGTTTTGTTTTATTCATGTTGATATTTGCAAGAATTAATCATTTTTTGAATTTCTCAACATCTGGAAGGTGGACAACTACTTGCTTGATAGTCATAGGTTTAATTCCATCAATTTGGGTTTTTTCTCATTGGATTGAAGTAATTTTGGAATTATTTGGATATGATTTTTCAAACCCCTTTCCTTTATGGTTAGATCATTGGTTCCTTGTTTTAGGTTTAGTGACGAGCGGATTAATGTTGTTTGTAACTATTTTATACCAAACTTCATTTCAATATGTGGTAACTGATAAAATGATACATGTACGTCGACAAATATTATCCATGGGAGTTTATTCTCGAGTAATCCCTTACAATATGATTTTGAACGTTAAAACTCAACAATCATTTATTGCGAAATTAATCGGGTTTGGCAATGTGATAATCCTGACTGAAGATGAAGATAATGTTGCGGCAGACCATTCTGACGAAGACAGTAGTGAATTAATCAATAATGAGGAAGTAAGTACGACTAAGAAATTTTTCAAATTATTGAAAGTATTATTGTTAGTTCAACGGGAACGAGTAGATTTGGTCCAGAGTCCAGCAAATAGTTTGTATGGTGTTAAAAACCCAATGCTTGTTTACAAAATAGTTAATGAAATGATGGATAGAAAGCAAGGAAGACCTGGACTTTTAGAGATGTCTCGGTCTAATGAATGAAGGTATTGATTCCGTACCGTTCATAACCGAATAGCGTTCGACCCGAGTTAAGAGGATTCGACATGTCTGAAGAGGATGTTATTACAATTGCAGCACAACACATCACCCAAGGTGACTTTATTGGGGCTATGGAAATATTTGAATCACACATTGCGACTAACCCTAAAGACCCTGCTGGTTTCCATGGTTGGGCTGAAGCGGCAATGTTTGAAATTCAAGAAAATGGTAATATGGATGATTCTGGCAAGGATAAAATCAACGAAGGAAAAGTTCAATCATACTTGAGAAAGGCGGCTGGATTAGATCCAGATAATGCAGATTATTTGGCAGCATATGCCAATGCTCTAATCGAATTTGATAGGGTTCCAATGGCTGTTCGAGAATTTCAAAAATTGAAGGTACTTGGAGATTCACAAGACGATGTCGATGTTTCATTCCATCTATATGAAGCGGCAAGAATGTTGATGGAATCTATCGATTTGAAAACCAACTTTGATCGAAGTCATCCTTTCGCGAAGCAATTTGTGGCAGTGGCGATCGAATTCGCATTGCTAGGCCTCGGATTCCCTTCAGCAGAAGAAGCAGTCGAGTACCTCTCTACCGAGGAATAATCGGGGGATTCATTTGCACCGCGGCCGAATTATGGTCGCTTTTGGATACCATGGCGAAGCGTTTCATGGCTCCCAAATTCAACCTAATGTTTCTACTGTTCAAGGGGAAATTGAATATGCACTTCGCAAGATTACTTGGTGGGAGGATGGATGTTTAGAAATGTCAAGCCGGACGGACGCAGGTGTGAATGTCAGAATGAATTTAGCCTGCATAGATATTCCACAAAAAGTATATGATAATGTCCCAAAATCAACGATTATTAGAGTTTTGAATAATAAATTGTCTCCCTCAATGTCGATTTGGGATTTACGTTTTGTCAATTCAATGGTTAGGAGCCGGGGTGCGATCAGCAGAACATATCTATTTCGAACTGAAATGAGTGAAGAATGGCCTGAAATTGTTGATGAAGATTTGTTTGGGGATGTTTGTGATTTATTTGTTGGCAACCATAATTTCACAAATTTTTGCCGTCTTGAGAAGGATATTAACCCGAATAGAACCATAGATAATTGCGAACCATGGTATAGTGATGAGGGTCGGCTTGTTGGTTTTTCCATTAAATCTGAAGCGTTTTTGTGGAATCAAGTTAGACGAATCGCTTCAGCTCTCACTGGAGTAGTTTCAGGCAGAATAAATATTGAGGAGGTTAAATCAGCTCTGAATTCTCCCGAAATATCTTCCGATCTCGGAAGAAATCAATCACATGGACTCATACTTTGGAAAATCGAACACAAAGATTCTGATGGTATGGGATTGGATTCAATTGTAGAAACATCCTCATTTACAGTTCAACCCCAAGATAAAACTCGATACAAAAGGTGGCTCTCGATGGCAAAACTCGAAATGGGGTTACTTTTGGAACGAGAATGGTTAATTTCTCTCAATTCAATCTGATTTGAACTTCATCACCATCGGAACAAGGAAGGCTTTCGCGAAGAAAAGATCCCGAGATAATCTCTGCAATTTTTGTATGTCGGGTCAGATCCGGAATTAATATGGCGCATGAAATCCAATTTTCCCCATCGATTGAAATTTTACCTCTGAATGCAGTCGCACCCCCGAATGATTTTCCATCTCTCTCAAATCCTTGTATCCTCAAAGGTTCTGGGCCCAAATTGACTTTGCCTTCATCTAAACCTGCAATTATTCTTAGATTTTTGTAAAATTCTAGGTTTTCGCCTTCTAAATCTAAATTCAAAGTACCCGGCCAAGCTCCTGCGTCGAGAACTTTCTTGAATTGATTTTGATAATGAGGCTGAGCCATGAAAACATGAGCTCTGCCTAGCCCACTTGTGATATAGCCTCTCATATCCATGGGTTGCGGTTTGGCCATCTGTTCATGAGCATTTCTCGACGCTAATTATCAGAGTTTGATGACATCTCCTCTTCGGCCAATGCCCCACCCCTTCGATTTAATCTGCTGCCACTCTTCACTTCTGTCATCACATACTGGGTTAGTATGGTTGAAGTGGATAAATTTCACATTAATATCATTATATTCTTTTTTTTGTAATCTCATCAAACTCTCTTCGATAGTCGGATGAGGGATTTTTGACATATCACGTTTGGATAATTCCTCTCCATTCCAAAAAGTCCCGTCAATCCAAGCTTCATTAATTTGTAATTTTTCAAAAAATTCTCTTATGTTTCTTGAATTAGTGGCGATAAGAGTTTCTTCCCAAGTATCGTGATCGGGTAGAAAGAGGAGGGCGTTTTTTGGTCCTCGAATGATGATTCCAGCCGTATCTCCATTTTCATTTCGATGTGGAATTTCTATCAATTCTATAGTAAACCCACATTCTTCAGTCGGTTTGAAAGGTTGTTCAAAATCTATCCCAACTGGATTGAAATTACCATCGTCTA